>Ga0187893_10000347_pt1 | contig 120603 bp, 101 predicted proteins | sample MA1701074metaG_FD_139574 | JGI IMG/M metagenome (GOLD analysis project Ga0187893, IMG submission 139574) | White microbial mat communities from a basaltic lava cave in the Kipuka Kanohina Cave System on the Island of Hawaii, USA - MA170107-4 metaG ...
GAGCGGGCGATCTCTTCGAGGTCGCTTCGTTGTTGGGCTGTCAGAGTGAGCGCTTCGCCTTCAAAGGGCATACCAATGAGACGATCGCCTTATAGATAAAGTTACTCTGCGACAGTCCACTAGAACCCGTTCCCGCATGGTCTCCTCACCTCCTTTTCGCACTCGACCTACCTGCCACCCTTCTACCAAGTGACCCTGTTAGTCTCCCGCCAAATCCGACGGCACAATTCACCGAATGCCAGGCAGGAAGTCTCTCAACAAACAATGAGGACGGTCTTGCAGTGCCAATTTGATCATGCCTAACACGCGGACACAACCTGCTCGCCAGAGGCTAGAGTACACGAACCCCTCGTATCGGGCTTGCGCAGGGTATATCGACCAGTAGTTTACACCCAGCAAGCACAATTGTGGAAATTATTGGACCTTTTCTACAAGCTGGTACAGGAATTGGCAAATGAGAGTTGGTGATTTCACCACGAGTCAATGTTCATTATAAGGCCCGATGCCGAGAGCAAAGAGCACGCCTCGAAGCTGTGGCTTCAGCCACTTGATCAGGTTATCTACAAACCTGGCATTATCACCGTCGGCGACGGTCAATGCCTTCTACCTGGCGACTGTCGCGAACTTGTCTCTATCATAGTGAGACCCTGTGGGAACGCCTCAAAGCTCTTTTGCCCATCACGCAATGATAGGACACATGTCTTTCAGATCTCGTGGTCCCCCCGAATAGGACACCTCACTCGAAGCTGGGATTTTCACATCGAACTCTGTACTGGCCGGTACCGAATGTGAATCGTCGAAGGGAAATGGCTGAACGCAAGGCCAAACTGTCGACTCTGCGCAATCCAGGGTGCATAGGACCACGTGTTTCCACGGCCACGCCCAGGAATTCCTTGCTTCTGAAAGCGTCCTGTGTCGAGGTCGGAGTGCCAGAAGAACATAACGAGGGCTGTATTCAAAGCTATTCCCCATTCCCCAGCCAAGCGGCTCGTCGTGTATTGGGTAATCTTCCCTTCTCAGTGCTAAAAATGCGCTGTTACACTGACATAGGCAAAGATCTATTGGGTAGAGAAGGATGGCTCTCTCCGTGAAAGACATGCCCCCAGCGCCCGCCGGACTGACAACAACCGAGGCCCCGTTTGTGGAGGAATGCCGGACGCGCGGTGAGCTGTATATCGAGCAGCCTTACGAACTCTACACGCCGGAGAACCACGAGGCCTGGAGACGCCTGTATGCGCGCCTCTGGCCGCGCTGGGAGAAATACGGCAACAGGCACTTTTTGGAGGGCGTCGAGACACTTCACCTTCATCCCGACCGCATTCCGCGCCTCGAAGAGGTCAACCGGTTTTTGGCGCCGATCACGGGCTTTCAGGCGAAGGCTGTGAGCGGCTACATTCCCACCTTCCTGTTCTTCGATTCCCTGCGGCGGCGCGAGTTCCCCACCACGATCACCATCCGTCACCGTGACAAGCTCGACTACCTGCCCGAACCAGACATCTTCCATGACGTTGCCGGGCATGTTCCGATGCACACCGACCGCGCCTTCGCCGATACTCTGGCGCGCTTCGGCGGCTGCGCCCATACCGCCGTGCTGCTGGCCGCGACGATTACGAAACAGGAGGAAAAGCTTCGCACCCTCACGAGTATTCTGCGGGCGATGGCGCGCTTCTTCTGGTTCACCGTTGAGTTCGGGCTGCTGCGAAGCAGGAGCGGAGTGTGCGCTTACGGGTCGGGATTATTGAGTTCCTATGGCGAGTTGGAACACTGCATCGAATCCAAAGTTGTGCAGCGCCATCCTCTGCAACTGGAGTGGGCGGTTAACCAGCAGTTTGAGATTGATCGCTATCAGCCGCTGCTGTTCATCATCGAGTCATTCTCGCAGCTTTACGAACTGGTCGACCAGCTTGAAGAGTGGATGCGCGAGGGCAAGCTGAACAATGTAGCGCCCGGCGAGCCGGCGATCAACGAGCGGGATTTGCAGAGCTTTCTGGAAGCGGAAATCGGACCGGCCGGATGAAAGCCATACTATCCTTGCCCCTAGGAACGCGTTCGGCGCGCACAATGAAGCGTTCGGGCGCGTGACCTACATAGTCAAACGGAAAGCAGGTGACCAGCGTGAGGCTCTGTTTCCGCGTGGAGCGGAGAGCCTGCACAAAACTGGGGTTCACCACCGCCATCCAAACAACCCGATAGGACTCGCGGCCGCGCAGCGTTGTGAGCTGAATGAGATCGCCTTTGCGCACGTCCCGCAGAGGCTGGAAAAAGGTGTCGCGGTGAGCGGCGATGCCCATATTGCCAGGCGCTCCGGGAGCCGCTGTGCCCGGAATGTGTCCGGCCGCACGCCGGAGGGTAGACTCCTCCACCCCATCGAGCACGACCACATCGATCCCCAGGCGCGGGATGCCCAGGCGGGCGCACATCCCGGATTTGGAAAGCTCGTCGGCGTTTGCGGGGTCGGCCCGGAGTTCGCGCCGCTGGGCGGTTCGACCGTTCGAGCAGCCGCTGGGCGCTTCCCCGGACGGAAGCGTTTCCAAAGCTCCCTGGAAGCGGGCCTGCAACGCGCGCTGCTCCAGACGCCCACCGAGTGTGTACCAGAGATAAAATCCCAGGCACACCATGGAAATGGCGTAGAGGAAGCGCCGGAGCGATTTTGCGCCTGGCGGCAGGGCGTTGGTTCGGAGAAGCAGCCTCATTATCGAAAATCTTCCGCGGGCCCGATGCGAAAACGCCAGGCCCTCACAAGGCCGGTGGAGCCTCGGTAATCGGCGTCTCTTCCGCCGGGGCAAAGTAGCCCTCCCGTGTGCGCACCTGCAATCCGCGCCCCTTCGGGCCTTTTGCCAGCACACGGATACTCCGGAAGCTTCCATCACGCTTCCGGTTCACCGGCGTATAACCGATCATGTACTGATTCCGGATTTCGTGAGCAATCTGCTTGCAGATTTCGACGACTTGCCCCACCGCGTTCGGAAAGAATGCCGCTCCTCCGCTGCTGCGGGCAAGCTTCTTCAGCACATCGGGGTCGGGATCGTCATGACGGGGATCATAAATGCCGACCGCGAAAACGATCACATGGGACCGCTCCACGGCTTCGAGCGTCTGCCGGAAATCCGTCTGGCTGGCATTGTCGCCTCCATCGCTGAGCACCACCAGCACCTGCTTCTCCCAACGGCCCTTGGCCACCTGCTGCATCGCAAGGCGCACGGCGTCGTAGAGCGCCGTCTGCCCGTCAGGGGGATGCCGCAACAACGCCATCTGCAGGCTGTACGGTTCGGCGGTAAACTCCTCGTCCGCCAGACCAAGCAACGGTTTTTCGTTGAAACTGATCAGGAACATGTCGTCCTGTGGATTGCTGGTCCTAGCAAAAACAGCCGCGGCGGTAACGGCGTCCGCCCACTTGGTTTTCATGCTGCGGCTGCGGTCGATCACCAGCCCCACGGTGACAGGCAGATCGCCTTGCGAAAAGAAATTGATCTGCTGCGGCTTGCCGTCTTCGTACACCTGAAAACTCTCTTGCCCAAGGTCAGGCACAAGCCTTCCGCTACGGTCACTCACGGAAACGCTCAGCATCACCTGCTCCACATCCATCGAGATTTTGAAGCCGCTCCCAGACTCCGCCTTGAGTTGCGCCGGGGCTTGCTTTGGCAGGGCACAGACTAAGAGGATGGCGACCCAGAGAAATGGCCGGCTCCCCGGAATCCCACCGGTTTCGAAGCAGGGCGAACCTGGCGGGACGGCCCGCCAGGTCTCTGCTGCGCCGCACGCGATGCGCCGGCTTGCTGTTAGACGGGGGAACACCTCTCTCCCGAGTTAACGCACCTTCCGCAGGCTCAAACCAAGGGCGCCGGCGAAGGTCAGAAGGCCGATCAACCCCGCGAGAGGCGCCGGGCTGGCAGTGGCCGGTAAGTCGTCCCGGTCCTGCTGAAACGGCTCAGGCCGTTCCTGAGGCTGGGCCTGCGCCATGGTGTTCGGATCGGGGGTTCGGGCAGTCTCGCGCTCGCGCACCGGAGGCGCCGGAGCCGGAGCCGGCGAAGGCGTGGGAGTTCGACTCTGCGCTACTTCGTCGCTGCGAGGCCGAGGAGCAGGGGCAGCGGCAGGTTCGTCACTCTTGGCTTCCAGGTCGCCGTTTTCGGCTACCGGTACCCGCAGCCTGGTCACCTGAGTGATTTCCGTCGCGCGACTCTTCGGATAGGCGAATTCCTGGCCGAAGTTGTCGCCGGGATAAAACCAGGCGCGCAAGGCCGGAGGACGCCCGGCTGGCATCTCATAAAACGAGAAATGTGTATCGCTGGTGACCTGCAGGCGTTGATTGGGAATCGCAATAACGGTGGATAGCAGCTTCGTTTCGTCCTCATTGAAAAACTGGACAATGTGGCGGTTCGAATTGGAATCAGCGAGCTTCACCACGTATTTGCCCGGCTGCAAAGTGGCGCCGGGAACTTCAATCATCTCGTTCGTGGTAAGAACGGTTTTCTTGTTCCATTGATCAGCCTGGGCGCCAGCGGCGAAAAATGTCGCGAATAGGAGCGTCCAAGCAAAAAGGCTAACGGACAGTGTCTCTAGATATCTCATCGGGGTCACTCCTTCATAGAACTTCGTGGGTGTGACAGACGAGCATCGGCGGCTGTTACAGGGGCGAACGGCTGGCTTGGCCAGCGGCGGGTCGCGGGAACCGGGGCGAACCAAACCCGGTCTGTAAGACCTTTGAAAGGGCGGTAGTATTACAACGATTTCGGACTAGCCTACGGGACTCTTAGGACCCAGCTAGCGGAACACCCTAGGCAAAGTTAGTATTCACGATCCATTGGCGAGTTTCGCGCGTCCCGATAGGATTGAGAAGGATTGCGAGCCGCCCCGCCGCCGTCTTGGCACCATTCCCAGGGGCATGGGAGAAGAGTCGATGGATCCAGTAACAGTTCGCGTCATTTGTGGGATTTTGGCGATTGCCTTGCTCAGCCTGATCGTCTTGAGACGGCGGCAGCGGTCGCAGCAGTAGCAGCCCGCGACCTCCGCCGTAGACCGGCGGGCTAGACAAACCTGGACACCGGCCCTCCGGGCGTTAGCGCCTGTTGGGAGGCCGGTTTCCGCGGTCCGGGCCTATGACATTCAGGGTAGGAGAAACGATAGGCGGATACGAGATTCTGGGGCTGCTGGGATCATCGGGATTCGGTGTGGCTTACAAGGTCCGGTATCTGGCCGAAAACCGCATCGAATCGCTGAAGGTTCTACCCGCCGAGCTGCGGGGGAGCCACAGCATCGACCACTTCCGGCGTGAGATCAGGATTCACGGCCGCTTGAACCACCCGAACATCATTCGCTTTCTTCGCTCGCATGAAATAGAAGGGCATTTGGCCATCGCCACGGAGCTGGCGGTGGGCATTTCCCTGCAGCAGCGTCTGCGGGAAAGACGCGTGTCGCTGAAGGAGGGCATCGGTTACCTTGGCGAAACGCTGGACGGCCTGGCCTGCGCCCACGGCTATGGCGTGGTTCACCGCTGCATCCACCCTGGCAATCTGATCATCGGCGCTGACAACCGGGTGAAGATTACCGGTTTCAGCTTCGCGAAGTCGGCGCTTGATCCCCGCCTGACTCTGCAAGGTATCGTGATCGGCGTGGCCGACTATATGGCGCCGGAGCAAGTCGCGAGCGAACAATCGCTTGACGGCCGCGCGGACATCTACGCCGTGGGGGCCATCCTCTACGAAATCGTAGCGGGCAAGCCGCCTTTCCAGTCAAACTCGATCTTCGACACGATGCAGGCCCATCTGCACAAGACGCCGCGGCGGCCCAGCGAGATTGATGCAGACCTGCCCGCCGAGATCGACGAAATCATTCTGACCGCTCTGGCCAAGGACCGGTCAAACCGCTTTTCCTCGGCCCAGGAGTTCCGAGGCGCGTTGCAATCGGTCAAGTCCGCTGTCGAAGCCGTAGCGGTATAACTGAAGTGGCGGCTGACAGGACCGCCGGCGTCCGCACGGGACGCCTTTTCACTAGCGGTGAGCTTCCAAATAGGAGACATTGTCGGCAACTACCGTGTCACCGGACTTCTCGGGTCCGGGGGCGCAGGACACGTCTATCGCGTCGAACATACCATCACCGGCCAAACCGAGGCCATGAAGGTTCTGCTGGAATCCGGCGGGGCCGGCCAGGCCGCGCAGGCCGAACGATTCCTTCGTGAGATTCAAGTGCAGGCGCGGCTGCAGCATCCGAATGTCGCCGCGGTGCATAACGCCTTCTGGGCCGACGGCAGACTGGTCATGGTGATGGAGTTCGTGGAGGGCGAGCCGCTCGACCAGCGGCTGGCGCGAGGCCCCATCCCGCTGGGTGAAGGCGTCGGCTACATGCAGCAAGTACTGTCGGCGCTAAGTTATGCCCACGCGCGCGATGTGATCCACCGCGATATTAAGCCGGCGAACCTCATCATCGCCCACCGGGACGACACCATCAAAGTGATGGATTTCGGCCTCGCCCGCGCTGCCAGCGATCCGAAGCTGACGCAGACGGGCGCGGTGGCCGGCTCGCTCTACTACATCGCTCCCGAACAGGTGCGGGCTCTGGCGAATATCGACGCGCGAGCCGACATCTATTCCCTCGGGGCTGTTTTTTACGAGGTGGTGACGGGACGGAAGCCCTTCGTGTGCGACCAAGCCTTTGAGCTGATGTCGGCGCATGTTCACCAGCCTCCGGATCCCCCGATAGAACTGACCCCTTCCCTCCCCCCGGCGTTGAACAGCGCGATCTTGCGCGCGATGGCGAAAGATCCCGCTGAACGCTTCCAATCGGCGGACGAGTTTCTCGAGGCGACGCGCCATGCTTTCGCGGAGCAGGAGAACGCCGGGAGTGAACCATCGGCGTCCACGGAGCGCCGGAAGCCCAAGCAACAGGGCGCTTCCGCGGTGCGTGGCGGCCGTCCTCGCATAGCAGCAGCCGCACTCGTGGCGATCGTGCTTGCTGTGGCGTCCGTACTCATCATGAGCAGGCAGCGGACGCAGAGCGTCTCCGAAGCAACCTCCACTGGCGAATTCGAGCTGCTGCGGGGACTCCACGTCCGCGAGGGCTTAACCGTGGCCGCGTTCAGTCCGGACAACCGCTGGATCGCGGCGGGTGCAGGGGATAGGCGCGTCAAGATCTGGAATGCCAGAACGGCGCAGGAATATGCTTCACTCGCGGGACACGAAGGCGCTATCACCGCGCTGGCCTTTAGCCCGGACGGGAATATACTCGCTTCCGGAGGCACTGACAAAACCGTCCGACTCTGGGATCTCTCGACACAGCAGGCGAAAGCAACTCTCCGGCATTCGGCGGAAGTCGTTTCGGTTGCGTTCACCAGGGATGGCCGCCGCCTGGCCGCCGGAACGTCGGACCGTTCGATCCGGCTTTGGGATGCGAGTACGGGTGAGAGTTTTTTCAAGCTGTCCGCGCGGCTAGATCCCCTGATTCTTGCCTTTGCCCCGGATACGGAGCGGCTGGCCGCCGCGGGAGCGCAAACGCAGGTACAGCTCTGGGATCTGGCGCACTCCACAACCGCAAGCCGGCTGCTGGACGTTGGCAGCGGCATCGTGGCGATGCGGTTTCTCACTGGCGGATCACTGGCGACGATCTCCAGCTCCGGCCTACGGGAGTGGGATGCAGCGTCGTTGCGCGAGAAAAGGGGCCTGGACGCACCCGGGGCGGTCGCTGCTTTCGCTTCGTCAGCCCGTGGAGACCGCATGATTCTAATGGTGCGGGACAGCACCGTGACAGTGCATGAATTAGCGGCGGCCCAGGACATCGCTCTGCTGCAACACGGCCGGCCGGTCACGAACGCAATATTCAATTCCGACGGTCTGAAAGCCGCGACCTACACCAGCACAGGCGATTTTTGGCTTTGGCAGGCCACGCCGAGCTTGGAAGCGCAGGCGCTGACGGTCCCCATCGCGGAAGACCCCATTGCCGAGGAAGCCAAACCCACACCCTTTGCCAAAGCCGAAGATAAGGCGGCCGTTGAGAACAACCGTGAGCAGCGGGCCGGCAAGGTTGAACGTGACCGCAGAAGGAGACCCGGAGTATTCCGGCGTTTGCTGGGAATCTTTCGCTAAGCGGACTACGTCATTCCCGCCCCATGGCAAAAGAACGCGCCGAAGGTGCGCGTGAGCGCGCTCTGCCTCTTTTGATACATCGCCGTTTTCCGCGCTGGGTTATCCTAAATGACTTGCTTATTTCACTGCTCACCTTTGCATGGCCAACCCAAAGCACCTCGAAATTCTGAGGCAGGGTGTTGGAGTGTGGAACACGCGCCGCAAAGAGAACGGCGAAGCTCGCCCGAGCGGGGAGCCGGCCGGGCAGCCGATTCCCGATCTTCGGCATCCTGACCTGCACGAGGCGGAGTTGGGCGGAGCTAGTCTCGGCTTGGCTGAGTTAGGACAGGCGGATCTACGCGCGGCGAAACTCGCCTCCGCGGATCTTCGGCAAGCCAAGCTGTTTGGTGCGAATCTGCGCGAAGCGGACCTGCGCCAAGCCTTCCTTCGCGATGCTTACCTGCGCGGGGCGGAACTCAGCCGCGCCGATTTGCGCGGCGCCTACGGCCGCAGCGCTAATTTCATCGGCGCGAATCTCGTGAAGGCTGATTTCCGCGGGGCCGACCTCAGCGGAGCCGTATTCTTTTGCGCCGATTTGCGCGGAGCCAACCTGGAGGAATGCAACCTGATGGGGGCGTTTCTGCGCGAAGCTGGGCTTAGCGACGCGAGCCTTAGCCAGGCGGATCTCCGCAGCGCTGACTTGCAGCAAACGGACCTGACCGCTGCGAACCTGACGGCCTGTGATCTGCGCGAGGCGAACCTGGCGCGAGCCAACCTCGCGGAAGCCGATCTACAGGGGGCGAATCTGGGCTCCGCCGATTTACGAGCGGCATCGCTGCGAGGCGCGAAGCTGCATGGAGCCGCCATGGCGGGCTCGTGGCTCGATCGTGCGGACCTGCAAGAGGTTGCCGGAGCGAGCGGAGCCGCGCTCAGGACCGCGCGAAACTGGCTTTTCGCGCTCTATAGTCAGTCCCTTCTAGCGGAGCTGAGCCTGCCGGCGGACCATAACGCCCGTGTTCTCGAGAACAACTTTCGTGGACAGCAACTCCAAGGGCTGACGCTGCAAAGTGCGGAACTGGCATCAAGTGACTTCAGCGAAGCGGATCTGCGCGAAGCAAGGATACTGAGCAGCAACCTCGCGGACGCAAGCTTCGCGGAAGCAAGACTTGACGACGCCGACTTTACGGACACATTTCTGACAGCGGCCGACTTCACGCGCGCCTCGCTACGGGGAGCGCAATTCGCCGAGGCGGACTTGACCGACGCGTACCTGTTCGGGGCGGAGTTGCACGGGGCCGACCTGAGCCGGGCAAGCGGCGTCACCTGGGAGCAGGTGGCGCAGGCGTCCGGTGACTCATTCACACTACTCCCCACCTTGATCCCACGTCCGGGACACTGGACCTAACTTCGGAGCGGGAGGGTCACCAGAGAGCATTTTTCTCCGTCCCGCCGGGCAGGCAACCCTTCCCTCTTTGTCGGTACAATACCGGTTCGAAACCAATTCGCGAACGCCGGCCGGCAAACCGCCCGGCAGCGATTCCTTTCTTTCATGCAGGCACCGAGCACAGCCGATTTTCGTCACGACTGGCGTACCGACGAGATCGAAGCAATCTACACGTCTCCGCTTCCCGACCTGATTTTTCGCGCCCAGACGACCCACCGTAAATATCATGCGGCGGATGAAGTACAGGGCTGCATGTTATTGAGTATCAAGACCGGAGGCTGCCCGGAGGACTGCGCATACTGCCCCCAATCAGCGCACTATGAAACGGGCGTGGAGCGGCAGCCGCTGCTGTCCGCCGCCGAAACGCTCGCGATGGCGAGGCAAGCCCAACAACAAGGGGCGACCCGCTTTTGCATGGGCGCGGCCTGGCGCGACGTGCCCGAAGGGCGCGAGTTTGAACAGGTACTCGAAATGGTGCGCGGTGTGCGCGCGCTCGGCATGGAGGCCTGCTGCACGCTGGGGATGCTCACCCGCCAGCAGGCCGAAGCGCTGGCGGAGGCAGGCCTGACCGCTTACAACCATAATCTCGACACTTCCCCCGAATTCTACGGTTCGATTATCACGACCCGGCGCTATGAAGAGCGCCTGCGGACTCTGGCGCATGTGCGGCAAGCGGGTGTCACGGTTTGTTGCGGCGGCATCATCGGAATGGGCGAAAGCCGGCTGGAGCGTTACCGTCTGTTGCAGCAGCTCTCGGCGCAGGATCCTCATCCGGAAAGCGTGCCGATTAATCTGCTGGTGCAAGTGGAGGGCACGCCCCTGGCCCATGAGGAGAAACCCGATCCGTTGGAGTTGGTCCGCATGATCGCCACGGCCCGCCTGCTGATGCCCGCCTCGATGGTGCGCCTAAGCGCCGGCCGGCTGGCGCTGTCTGACGAAGCTCAAGCGCTGTGTTTTCTGGCCGGGGCGAATTCGATCTTCATGGGCGACAAGCTGCTCACAACGCCTAATCCCGAGGCGGACCGCGACCGGCTCTTGCTCGACAAACTCGGCATGCGGCTGCGGCCCACCGAGGAAGCGCAACGTTCGACCCAAGAGGCTGCCACGACTGGTTAGCCTAGGCGCGCAACGCTGGATGCAGACCCGGCATTCCCGCACGGCAGTTGTGACCGTCCCTTCCGAAAAAATCGATGCGTGATCTCGAACAGCATATACGCCAACGGTTAGCAGAAATTGATGCGGCCGGATTGCGCCGCAATCTGCGCGCGCCAGACGGTGTCGACCTTTCCTCGAACGACTATCTCGGGCTTGCGGCGCATCCCCTGCTCAAGGAACGGATGGCGGATGCCGTGATGCGAGAGGGTTGCGGCTCGACGGCGTCACGCCTGCTCCGGGGCCAGCGGGAAAGCTTCGCAGCCATCGAACGGCGTTTTGCGGCTTTCAAGGGCACGGAGGCGTCGCTTTATTTCAGCAGCGGGTATCTCGCCAATCTCGGTGTTCTATCGACCCTTCCTGAAGAAGGCGACGTCGTCTTTTCCGATGAACTGAACCATGCCAGTTTGATCGACGGCTTGCGCCTTTCGCGAGCGCGGCGTGTGATCTTTCCTCACGCGGACGTCAAGGCGCTGCGGGAACAGATCGAACGTGAGCCGGACGCGCGCCGCTTCCTCGTGACGGAATCGCTCTTCAGTATGGACGGCGATGAAGCGCCCCTGCGGGAATATGCTGAGATCTGCCGCGCCAGCAACACGGCTCTGATCGTGGATGAGGCCCATGCCGTCGGAATCTATGGCGACAACGGCAGTGGACTCATCGAAGAAGCCGGCATCGGTGGGGACGTCTTTCTTTCGATCAATACGGCGGGCAAAGCCCTTGGCGTAGGCGGCGCATTCGCCGCTGGCCCCGCCTGGGCGCTTGAATACCTCGTTCAGCGTGCCAGGTCTTTCATTTTTTCAACTGCCCCGCCCCCTGCCATGGCCTCAGCGCTGGATGCGGCTCTCGACGTTGTGGCCGCTGAGCCGGAGCGCCGCCGGCGCCTGCAAGAAAACGCGGTGTTCCTTCGACGACGGCTGCACGAGACGGGCTTCTCCATCCCAGCGGGCCGGTCGCAGATTATTCCCGTCATGATCGGCGGCAATGAGCGCGCTGTTGCGGCCGCCGCCGCACTTGTGGAAGACGGTTTCGACGTGCGCGCGATTCGGCCTCCGACGGTGCCTCCAGGGACCGCGCGCCTGCGAATTTCGGTGAACGCCGCCGTTGACACGGCAACGCTTGAGCAGTTCGCCCGCGCTCTGGGGAGCGCCGTCGCCCGTTTCACCCCATGCTCCGTGGCCTCTTCATAACCGGCACCGGCACAGGAGTCGGCAAGACTGCCGTCTCCGCGGCTCTCATGCACCGTTTTCGCACCACCACGCAAGTCCGTTACTGGAAGCCGATTCAGACCGGCATCGAGCAGGACGATGACACAGCGACGGTTCGCTTGCTGGGAGAGTGCAGCGGCGCTGAAATTTTCGATAGCGGTGTGCGATTGCCTAACCCTGTTTCACCGCATTTGGCAGCGCGTTTGCGTGGACAGCAGATAGACATCGAACCACTGACCGCCCTCGTTGCGGGCGAATCGCAGAGTGTCTGCTGGATCGTGGAGGGTGCAGGCGGCGCGCTCGTTCCGATCAACGGCAGGTTGATGATGACGGACCTCATGCATGCGTTGCATCTGCCGGTCGTCGTCGTAGCGGCCAGCGCCCTTGGCACAATCAACCATACTTTGCTAACGCTGGAGGCTCTGCGCAGCCGGTCGCTGTGCGTTGCGGGTGTGGTGATGGTGGGCGATCCCAATCCCGAGAACCGGGCGGCGATTGAGCAGTTTGGCGATATTTCGGTGCTCGGTGAGATGCCCCGATTCCCTTCTCTGACCTCACAGGAACTGGGAGCCTGGTCGCGGGAAAATCTCGATGCTGAGGGAACGCTCACGGAGTATTTGCATGGTTGAACAAAACACGCTGACGGCCAGAGACCAGCGGCATCTGTGGCATCCCTACACCCAGATGAAAACGGCTCTGCCGCCTCTGCCGATCGTACGAGGGGAGGGCGTCTATCTCTACACCGAAGATGGCCGGCGTTTGCTTGATGGGATTTCCTCGTGGTGGGTTAACATCCACGGACACAGCCACCCCATGCTCAACGAGGCGCTGGCCCGGCAGGCCCGCGAACTGGAGCACGTGCTCTTCGCCGGCTGCACGCACCGTCCGGCCGTAGAACTGGCCGAGCAGTTGATCGAGATTCTACCCGCGGGGCTGACGCGCGTTTTCTATTCCGATAACGGGTCGACGGCCGTGGAGGTTGCCCTGAAAATGGCGCACCAGTACTGGCGCAATCGCGGCCAACCGGAGCGCCGTACTTTCATTGCGCTGCATCACGCCTATCACGGCGATACCGTCGGCGCCATGTCGGCAAGCGAGCAGTCCGTCTTTACGGCAGCGTTCGAGCCGTTGCTGTTTCCGGTGATGCGCGCGCACGCGCCGTATTGCTACCGTTGTCCGCTCGGCCTTGAACGCGCGCGCTGCAAAATCGACTGCCTGGGCGATCTCGAACGGTTGCTGCAGCAGGAAAACGGCCTCGTGGCGGGGGTCATCGTGGAACCGATGCTGCAAGGCGCGGGAGGCATGATCGTGTGGCCCCCGGAGTTTTTGGCTGGAGTGCGCCGTTTGTGTGACCGGTACGCAACACTCATGATTGCGGACGAAGTGTTCACGGGTTTCGGCCGCACGGGTTACATGTTCGCCTGCGAACACGCCGATGTCACACCGGACGTCATCTGCCTTTCCAAGGGCCTCACGGCGGGGTACTTGCCGCTCGGCGCCACCGTGGCCAGCGAGGAGATCTTCGAGGGATTCCTGAGCGACGACCGCGCCAAGACCTTCTTTCACGGACACTCCTACACGGCGAATCCGCTGGCTTGCGCCGTGGGTCTGGCAAGTCTCGCTCTCTTCCGCAGCGAGAATACCATCGAACGCGTGCAGGCGCTCGAAGGAAGATTTCAGCAACGGCTCGAACGCTTGCGGGATCACGAGCGCGTGGGCGACGCGCGGGGCATCGGTGGCGTCGGCATCCTCGAACTGGTCGAGGACAAACTGACGAAATCCTCCGGCGGCTATCTCGCCGGAATCGGCCCGCGGCTGTACAGTGCGTTTCTCGAGCGCGGCCTGCTGCTGCGCCCGCTCGGCAATGTGCTCTATTTCATGCCGCCCTATGTCATCAGCGATGAGGAAGTGGACTGGGCGTTTGATCAGATAGAGACAGTGCTAAGCGATCTGCGCGGATAGTCGCGGGAATACCATTTCGCGACATGCCCCAGAGACTTTTTAGGTCCGACGCCAGTCACTTCCGGCGCGCCGCGAAAATTCTTGGGAATAATCTGAGAACTGGCGCGCCGTCTCCTGTAAAATCGGAACTGGCATGACGATGAAACTCGTTCTCGTGGCGGCGCTCTTGGGCCTATGGAGCTGCGGCGCGCGCGTGACGACTGCCCTCTCTCTGCTGAACCCCTGCAGCGCGGAGGATGGCCCCTCGGGCGCGTATTGCGGCAGGTATGAGGTCTTCGAGAATCGGTCCGCCGCCAAAGGAAGAAAAATTGGCCTAAAGATTGTGTTGCTACCCGCTCTGAACAGCGATCCCGCACCTGACCCTGTATTTTTTCTGGCTGGGGGACCCGGCCAGTCAGCGACATCCTTAGCCTACCCACTGGCGAATTTCTTCGCCCGCATTCGCCGCAACCGCGACATCGTGCTTGTTGACCAGCGAGGCACAGGTAAAGGCAACCCGCTTTCGTGCCAGGACGACGATGATGAGCCGCCGGACCCCTTCGATATTTCGGCAGGCATGGCCAAGCTGCGCGAATGCCTGGGAGCCTTCGAAGGCGACGCCACACTCTACACCACACCGGTCGCGATGGACGATCTGGACGAGATCCGGGCGTGGCTGGGCTACGAGCGCATCAACCTCTATGGGGGCTCCTACGGCACACGAGCGGCGCTCGTTTATATGAGGCGGCATCCGGAATCTGTTCGCGCCGCCGTCCTTGACGGCGTGGCGCCTCCCGACATGGCAATTCCACTGCACATGCCTCGCGACACTCAGCGCGCGCTCGACAAACTCGTGGACGCTTGCGCAAGCGATCCCTTATGCCGGCAGCAGTTTCCGAACTTCGAGCGGAACCTTCACGCCGTGCTGGAAAAGCTCGATCGGGAGCGTCCCAAAGTGCGCTTGCGTCACCCGCGGACCGGAGAGCCGGTCGAGTGGACGCTTCCTGCCGAGGCCCTGCGCATGCCGCTGATGGGCGCGCTCTATTTGCCCTGGGATAGCGCTCTGCTTCCTCTCGTCATCGAAGAAGCTTCGAAGGAGAACTATGAACCGTTGCTGGCTCTGGCCCTCGCCAGAGAAGGAAGCGCGGGAGAAATGAGCCAAGGCATGTTCTATTCCATCATGTGCAGCGAGGACGATCCCCTCGTGAAAGAAGCCGACATGGAAGCCGCCGGCGCCGGCACATTTCTGGGCAGTTCGCTGCTCTACACGCGTTGGAAGCCGTGTGAGTTCTGGCCGAAGGCGACCGTGCCCCGGGAATACTACGAGCCGGTCACCTCCGACGCTCCCGTGCTCATTCTCTCGGGCGACCTTGACCCGGTGACACCGCCTTCCTGGGGTGAGGCCGCGGCAAAATCACTCCCCAATTCCCGGCATCTGATTGCTGCTTCCGCGGGCCACGGTGTTCTCTCCAACGGCTGTGCGATGCGGCTGATCGAGCAGTTCCTCGAGGCTGCCGACGCTTCGGGTCTCGATCCGGCTTGCCTCGACGACGTCGATCGCCCTCCTTTCTTCATTCAACCCAGCGGACCCCGCTCGGTGCCGTCCAGCGGGGGAAGCGATGATTGAAGTCGTCGATCTCAAGAAGTCGTTCGGCTCGACAACCGCCCTCACCGGTCTTAGCTTCCAAGCACGCGATGGCGAGGTGACAGGCCTGCTTGGCCCCAACGGCGCCGGAAAAACCACAGCGCTACGCATTCTTTATGGGCTCATGCGGGCCGATGGTGGGTCCGTGCGCGTGGACACAATCGACGCCCAAGCCGACACCGCCGCGGCACAGGCCCGTTTGGGCGCGCTGCCGGACAACGCCGGCCTGTACCCCAAACTGACAGCCCGGGAGAACATTCGCTACTTCGGACGCCTGCAAGGCGTGACGCCGGCGGCAATTGAAGCGCGTGTGGGCGAGTTAGCCCCGGTCCTCGACATGCAAGAGATTATCGACCGGCGCTGCGAAGGTTTTTCACACGGAGAGCGGGCCAAAACTTCCTTGGTGCGGGTACTGGTGCACAACCCCGCCAACGTTCTTCTCGATGAACCAACCAACGGTCTCGACGTGATGAGCGTGCGCGCCTTGCGGCAATTGATTCTGCATCTGCGCGAAGAAGGCCGCTGCGTGGTCTTCTCCAGTCACGTAATGCAGGAGGTTTCCGCTCTTTGCGACCGCATCGTTATCGTCTCGCACGGCAGGGCTGTGGCATCGGGAACCCCGGACGACTTACGCGAACAGACAGGCCATGCCAACCTCGAAGACGCCTTCGTCGCGTTGACAGGCGTTGAGCGGAGGGAGAATTCGTGAGCAGATTTGCCCGCTCGGGCGTGGTCTTCGGCAAGGAGATCCTCGAGCATTCACGCGACCGGCGCGCGTTGTTCTCCGTGCTGTGGTCGTCCTTGATCGGACCCCTGTTGATCGGTTTCCTCTTTTATCAGATCGCGAGAGACCGCCGCGCCGCCGACGACATTGAAATCCCCGTGGCCGGCCGCCAACACGCGCCCCACCTCATGAAGTGGCTGGGGGAACAGGCGGGCGTGACGATCGTCGACGGCCCCGCGGACCCGGAAGAGGCCGTGCAATCAGGCGATTTCGATTTCGCCCTCGTCGTGGACGAAGCCTTCGGCAAGCGGTTCGAGCAGTCGCGGCCGGCGACGGTGAAACTCTACTACGACGACGCCCGGACCAGAGCGCGGCCGAAGGTTGATCGAATCCGCGGGCTGATTTCGGGCTACTCCCAGCAGATGGGCGATTTGCGGCTGGTGGCTCGCGGCATCAGTCCGCAAGTGAGCCGGCCGATCCAGCTGCAGAGCCTCGAGCTATCCAGCGCCCAACGGCGAGCCAGCCGTGTTCTGAGTTTCGTGCCTCTGATGCTGTTGATTGCCGCTTTCGCCGCGGGCATATCGCCATCGGTTGATGCCACGGCCGGCGAGCGCGAACGCGGCTCTCTCGAGCCGCTGCTCATCAATCCGGTGTCCACGCTCGCCGTGGCGGCCGGCAAGTGGATGGCGGCGTCAGTGTTTGCGGCAGTGTCGTTATCGGTCTCCTTGATGCTTATCCTGGGACTACTAGCGAAGCTGCCTTTGGGCGATCTGGGGGTGTACTTCCGGCTCGAACCGTGGCAGGTCAGCGGGCTGCTCGCGGCGGCGCTGCCTGTGGCTCTGCTGGCGCCGGCCTTCCAGATGCTGGTGGCCTGCTATGCGCGTTCTTTCAAGGAAGCACAAGCCTACCTCGGGTACGTGATGATGATCCCGATGCTTCCAACGTTCGTCATGATGGGAACGGGCGTCGAGCACTCCCCGTGGATGAATTTTGTGCCGATTGTGGCGCAAACCCAGCTCATTCAAAGCTTCCTGGCCGCCGAAATGCCAGCTGGGTGGGAATTGGCGGTCTCCGGCGCCGTGGCGTTGGCGCTGTCGCTCCTCTGCGTTTACGGAGTCGCAAGCTTGCTGCGCCGCGAGAAGATCGTCTTTGGAAGGTGATCTCTCCTGGCGGCGCAGGACCGTCGCGGCGTCAGGCTCCTCTGCAAACCGATGCAAGCCCCTGTTGCATCACCGTGCCAATCGTGGCGATTGCCCTGAGCCGCGCGCCAGAGACGCGAGACCCCGCGGCCCAAGCCCGCTATACTGCTAACTGCACCAGCGTCAACCCCTAAGATCGCCTCCGCGAGAACAACCGTGTAGCGCAGCCTGCCGGGTCAAGCGAACGCGATTGATTTGTGGGGCCGCACTGGGAGATCATATGCGCTGCACCGGTGGATCAGGCACTCTGTACGGATGTGCCAAGCCCCGCGGCGCAAGTGGCTCGGGGCATACACTCTACGCCCCAAGAGCGTAAGAGCCAGGCATTCAGCCGAACCCAAGATTTCATCAAGGAGACAATTCATGACGATGAGCCGTAGAAAACTCATGCAACAGGCAGCCCTGGGAGCCGGCGCCGCGCTGGGCGCGGGCGGACTACCGGCCTCACCCCAGAGTTCCTCGAGTTCCGACCAGGCCTCGTCCGACGGGCTGACGCGCTACGTAGCTGAGTTCATTGTCAATACGGACTTCAGCGACATCCCCGGCAGGGTTCTCGAGCTGGGAAAGAAATCGATCTTGGATGGATTAGGCCTGGCGTTTGCGGGATCGGTGGCCGAAACCGGCCCCATCAGCCGCGACTATGTTAAGTCACTGGGCCTTGCTTCCGGCGGAGCGACGGTCATTGGAACGTCGATGAAGGTGACGCCGCGCTTCGCGGCCTTCATCAACGGCGTGGCGATTCACGCCGACGACTACGATGACACGCAACTGGCAGTCGCCAAGGACCGCGTTTACGGCCTGCTGACGCACCCCACCGCGCCTGCTCTTCCGCCGGCTCTGGCAATTGGGGAGACGGAATCCAAGTCAGGCCGCGACATGACCCTGGCCTACCATCTCGGCGTCGAGGTCGAATGCAAGATCGCCGAGGCGATTGCGCCGCGGCACTACGGCGAGGGATTTCATTCCACCGCCACAATGGGCACGATGGGAAGCGCCGCCGTGGTCGCGAAGCTGCGCGGCTTTGACGTCGGACGGACGAGCCGCGCGCTGAGCATAGCGGCCAGCCAGTCCGCCGGGTTGCGCGAAAACTTCGGCACGATGACGAAGCCGTTCCACGCCGGCCGCGCCGCCGAAGCGGGCATCGTCGCAGCGGATCTGGCGGGCATGGGCTGGACGGCGGCGGAGAACATTCTCGAAGCGCAGCGCGGCTTCTTCCGGGCGGCGGGTGGAGGGTTCAACGCTGATGCGATTTCAGGAAAGCTGGGCGCGCCCTGGACCTTCAGCGATCCGGGTGTTTCGATCAAGCCGCATCCCTCCGGTTCGCTGACGCATCCGGGCATGACGGAACTGCAGCGGATCATTCGCGAGAACAACGTGCGCGCGGCCGATGTGGACCGCCTGGAAGTCGGCACCAACCGCTATATGCCCACCGCGCTGATCCATCACCAGCCGCACGATTCTCTGCAGGCCAAGTTCAGCATGGAATTCTGCATGGCGGCGCTGCTGCTCTATGGCAAGGCCGGACTGCAGGAGTTCACGGATGAAGTTGTCCGGCGGCCCGAGGTGCAGGCCATGATCAAACGGGTTAACTTCGGGGTCCATCCGGAGGCGGAGGCTGCGGGCTACAACAAGATGACCACCATCCTGACGCTGCATCTCAAAGATGGGCGCACTCTCACGGGAAAAGCCGATTTTGGCAAAGGAAGCCCGGCCAACCCGATGACCTATGAGGAGGCCGCCGTCAAGTTTCTTGATTGTGCCGCCTTCGCGAAATTCCCGGCGGAAAAGGCCAAGAGAATTGTGGCGGTCGTTCGCGACCTCGAAGGCTTGAAGGACGTGCGGGAACTGACGGCGCTGTGCGCGGTGTAGGAAAGCCGCGGCCGGCCTACTTTCGAGTATAGGGCGGACGGGGAGGTCCGCCCTATGCACACCTCATAACGGCGGGCGCCAAGCCGCTCGAATCTCTTTTGTTCGGAATCCGCTTCAGTTCGGGCCCCGGGAGAGGTCTATCGTCTCCAGCTCCTTGGTTTGTTCGCGCGCTACGCCGACAATCAGGAACTCCAACGGCTGCGTGCCAGTGTTTTCGAAGGAGTGCACCTCGCTGAGTTGGATCGGAATGGCGTCGCCTGTGCGAATCGCCGCTTTCTCGGAAGTTCCTCCGCCACGGCGCGAAAAAGGCGCCACCGTCACCGATCCCTCCCCTGTCATCACGTAGTAGAACTCCGCTACGCCGCGATGCAAATGGGCTCCGGTTGAGGCGCCGGGCGGCAACAGCAGGTGGTCCACATAGGCCCATGGCCCGCCGAACACGCTGGGGGCCAGTGCGCGCCTGTATTGGGCCGTGCCCTTGCCTCCAAACATAGCCTCGACACCGCGAAGCAACGCGCGTTCCAGCCGCATGGTCATGAAAACAGGAATCGGATCGAGCGTCGCGCCTACCCGCGAATCAGCCAGATCGAAGGCGTCATACTCACCCTTCACCACGGAGACATTGATGTTCATCCACTGCACGGGCTTGTCGGTCGGGTTATAGATCGCATGAGAACTTCCGAGGCGGCAGGGAGCGCCCGCCGGACCCTTGAGCAAGGAAGTTCGTCCGTTGATCGTGAACTCGGCCTCGCCGTCGAAGATCACGAACATCTCTTCACAATTGTTGTGGAAGTGGTGTCCGATACCGCTCTTCGGTTCAATGACGCCGCGATGCAGAAAGTAAAGATTAGTGTCGAGCGAGTGGCTGTCGAACAGCCCCATATAGTTCAGTTGTCCGGCCCCGGCGTGTACAGACTTCGAAACCCTGTACTTGGCCGGGTCTGTGTGCACGATGCGCTGAGCCAGCGGCTCAGCGCCAGCGAGCGGGAGGACGGCCAGCAGCGCCAGGCAAAGTGCTTTCATGGTTTGTTCTCCTCTAGTTCAGAAGCAGCCGCGCCGGCAGCCGGCTAATAAACCTCGAACAGCAAGACCGTGTAGTCTTTCGTCGTCAAGGTCGCTTCCATCATCGGCCACAGCTCGTTGTGAATGTCGGTCGCGATCCACTTCTGGCGCAGCTCCTCGCTTTCAAAAGACAGGGAGAAGCGATAGTTGATCCCCGCTGGCGCCTTACCCATCAGCGCGGAGCGAAGCTTCAGCAGCTTCAGATCGATGAACCCGGGCTGCTTGGCAGCGGCCGGACGAAAGCGGGTCTCAAAAAGACGGAGCATTTCCTGCTCTTTCGCCGGGTCGACCGAAAGATCAACATTCAGGCGGATGGGACGGGCGGCGGTCTGCGCCATAACACCCGTGACCACGCCGGCCCCGGCCAGCAACAGGGTCTTCAGACAGGTTCTTCGCTGCATTCAGGCTATCCTCCAAGCAACTTCCGATTATTGATAGAGCGGTTTCCGGCCGGCCACGTTCAACTTGATGCGGTAGAGGCCCGTGCGCGCGGTCATATAGAGCGATTTGCCGTCGTCACCCCAGCCACAGTTCGCTGGAGTCTCCGGAGGCTTGATGGTCCCGAGGTGTTTGCCGTCCGGAGCGTAAATCCACACGCCGCCCGGTCCGGTGGCGTAGACGTTACCGTGCTCGTCAACCTTCAGTCCGTCGGGCAGGCCGTCCGCCTGTGACGACGTCGCGTCGGCAAACACGCGGCCGTTCGACACCGTTCCGTCCGCGGCAACGTCGTAAGCCATCCAAACCTTACGAGCCTCATCACAGTTCGCCACATACAAGGTCTTATAGTCGGGCGAGAAGTCGATGCCGTTCGGGCGAGTCATGTCCGCTACCACCAACTGCACTTTGCCGTTGGCCCAGCGGTAGACGCCGTTGTTGGGCAGCTCCTTGGCGGGATCGCTATCCATCTTGGGAAGGCCAAAGGGGGGGTCGGTGAAGTATAGGGAGCCGTCCGAATGAAATACAAGATCGTTGGGGCTGTTCAGTTTCTTGCCATCGACATTGTCCAGGAACGTTGTCACTTGGCGGTCAGCGCTGATCTGAGCGATGCGCCGGTTGCCGTGTTGGCAAAGCAGAACCGATCCATCCTTATAGCCGACCATGCCGTTGGGGCCGTTATACCCTCCGGCGGGCAGGCTGTCACCGTCGTAGCCGCCGGGCCGCAGCACGTCCGACACGCTTCCATCGGGAGACCATTGCAATACGACATTGGCGACCACGTCACTGAACCACACCGCTCCCGACGGCCTCCACAGGGGCCCTTCGATAAAGGTGAAACCATCAGCAAGCTTTTCGATCTCGGCGCCGGGCGGGACCAGCGCGTCCAAGGCCGGATCCAGGCGCTCGATACTGCCTATCGACGCCTTTTCCGGAGCGGCGGCCGGAGGCGGCTCGCTCGAGCAGGCGGCCATGCAACACGCCAGAACGCAGAACAGAATGGCACTCTTCAGAGGGGCTTTCACTTTCTCAAAATCTCCTTGTCGCTTCGCCATTGGGCGGTGGGAAGAACGAGCATAGCATTGGCGAGAGTGTGCGTCTACTACGGCGCTATCGCCCTCGCTTTTCGTTACTTGGGCCTTAATCGTGGCGGTAAATCCTGAAGCGGGAAATGAATTGCCTTCCCCTTCGGCCTGATCGAAAACGCCTGCTCCATCTCGGCGGTGTCCTGGTCGGCGCCATCGGAACGGCAGCGACCGCGGCACGTCCGCCGTAGTCCGCGAGCGGGCTGTGCGTTCCCAAGTGTACGCACACCGCCCGCGAGCCGCAACCCTGGGGATCAGGTATCCTTCGACATTTCTCGGGCCGCCATGCGGAACGCCGCGTTGAGGGCCTCTGCTAGAGTGGTTTTTCGCGCGGGTCAGAACAGAAGCAAGCGCGCTGGCAACGGCGGGAGACTTCAAGGATGCCTTGGGAATTTGAGTTGGTGGATGAGCCTTACGGCAATGTCAGCGAGGGACCTGCCTGGGATGGTTCGGGGCTGCTCTTCACGCACATCCAGCAAAGCCGGATCATGCGGTACGACCCTGCGACGCGTTCCTGCACGGTGTTTCGCGAGAACACGAATTGCGCCAATGGGCTGACGTTCGATGCCCAGGGGCGGCTCTACGGCTGCGAAGGCGGAGCCACGGCCGATGCCCGCCGGGTCGTGCGCTACGAACTGGCTGGCGGTGTCACGGTGCTGGCGGATCAATACGAGGGCAAGCGTTTTAACATTCCGAATGATCTCGTGGTCGACCCGCAAGGCCGGGTCTGGTTCAGCGATCCTTTCTACGACGGTGCGGCGGGTCCCTGGAGTTTTGACCGCTCCCATAAGGAACTCGACCACGATTCGGTCTACCGCGTGGACCCTCGACCGGGCGGTGCGTGGAAAGTCGAGCGTGTCACCTTCGACACGACCCGCCCGAACGGACTGCTGTTTTCCCTCGACTACAAGACGCTGTATGTGGCACAAAGCGGCCGCGATCCCGGCGAGAAGCGGCAGCTTCGCGCCTATCCGGTTCACGAGGACGGCTCGTTGGGCGCTGCCGAAGTGCTCCACGATTTCGGCGAGAATCGAGGCATCGACGGCATGCGCCTGGACGTGGAGGGGCGCATTATCGCCACGGCCGGTTGGGAACTGGGCGGTCCGGGATCGTTGATCTATGTCTTTTCCCCGCAGGGCGAGGTCCTGCAGCGCCATCCCGTGCCCGCCAACAGGCCCACCAATTGCGCCTTCGGTGAAGCAGACCGCCAGACGCTTTACGTCACGACGATCGACGGGCACCTTTTCCGGGTCCGGACAGAGTACCAAGGCCGGCTCATCTATCCTCCGAAGCCGCAAGGTTAGGCCAAGCCCCTTGCGGCAGCCGCCCAACCCCCGGGAACCGTTGAAAACAAAAGGACAAACGGAGGAAAACCGGGAAGGGCAGCCGTGCCGAGAGCTTTCCCGCGCCTTTCAAAACCTTACTTTCTCCGCGAACAGGGGCCGAAATCTGGTACCAGAGGTGCCCCGATTTTCGGTACTATCGCTTCATTGGCAAACATTTTCTGATCGCGGAAAATAACCCTAGTGACCACCTCAGAAAATCTTCCTTCCGACGCGTACAGCCCCGGCCCGGGCATCGAAGGCCGGCGCTACCCGCGCTCGGAGGATTACAAGACCCACGCAGTCAACATCGAGATCAGGGACTATGCGACCCCGGTCTTTGCCGACTCGCCGGAGCGTTCCCGGCGTTCGCGCGTGATTCACGGCTCGCTTATTGACCTGAATCAGACCGGTCTTGGGGTCAAGACGCTGTGCCCGATGGCAGTGGGGTCAATTGTGGAAGTGGGCGGAGAACTGCACAGCGTTGAATCCTGTGTCCGCATCGAAGCGCGGGCGCGGGTTGCTCACTGCCGCTGCCAGGTGGACGACAGTTTCCGCGTGGGCCTGAACTTTCTCGATATCAAACAGCAGGATCTGGACTGCTCGCACGATCCGGGGTTCTCGCTCGAGGCGGATTGAGTTGGGCAAAGATGGAGATCACGAGCGTCCAAGGCAACTGCCTGACGGACTCTCCAGCAGAGACGTCCCAATCTGATAATCAAGCCGGCAGAGATCAGGCTTACGTAGTTGCATGTGCACCACCGCCGGTTGACGCACTCTTTCGTGGCATGGCGCCGGGTGCAGAGGACGAAAAGACCAGGGTAACCTTGCCGCACTGGGAGAGTTTCCTGCGGCACCGGCTCCCTGGCGGCGCAAAGGTCTCTGCCTAGCGCTTGCCGTACACGGATCGCCAACCCGGCAGGCTGCCTACCCCCCGAAGAATGAGCCGCGGCCTGTGGCATCCACCATTGCCTGGAAAGATCTGGAGTAAGGAGTGAGGGTTCACCTCAAAGTCGCCGATCCTGGAGCGCCTGGCAAGGCGTCACCCGAGCCTGCGCTGGCAGAGGCGGAGTGGCCTTTGCCTGAGCCGCTTTCGCTCCCCTATATCCAGCTCATCAACCGCGTCTACCGCTGGGTTCTTCTTCCAGCCATCGCGTTCGTCGTCACCAGCGCCTACATTTTTTGGGAGACGCAACGAATTGTCAGCTACGTGTCGGCTTTTCAAGCCGGCATCCTGCTGGTAGTGCTGGCCACGCTGCGGCTGCGGCGCGACCTCACCCTCCAAGCCCTTCGGACCGGGTTGTATTGTATCTTCGCCGGGTTCATTTTCGAGTTGGGCGCCAACTACGTCTCCGTTGTTCCAGACGGCGAAAGCGGGCGCATCGCGGGTTATTTGGGTTTGGCGCTTTTCAGCCTGACGGTCTTTATCATTGGCGCGCACACCGTGCAGTCGCATGCCGGCGCCCGTCTGGCCAGCCTCCTGATGTGGCTTGTTTCCTCGCTCACAGCATGCGGCGGAGTGGCGCTGGTCGGCTACCAGGGGCACGCGATCGGCGAGCTGACCGTGGTGACGGCGAGTTTCATTCTCGGTGGGCTCGTCGCGTTCGGCATGACAATGACCTTCTCGCATCTGTACAACATGCACGCGCGACTGCAAGCCGAACGCTCTCTGCTCAAGCGGTATGCGCTCACCGATTCGTTGACGGGGCTGCCCAATCGTCTCGCTTTTGAAACGACGCTCGAGAGCGACTACACACTGGCCCTACGCACACAGCAGCCGCTCAGTCTGATCCTCTTTGACCTGGACCGCTTCAAGCATGTAAATGACACCTACGGACACAGCCGGGGCGATTCCGTCCTGGCGCACGTCGCGCAGGTTCTCCACTCCGTGATCCGCGGGTCGGACCACCCCGCCCGCTGGGGAGGCGAGGAATTTGTCGTCGTGCTTCCAAACTCCACGGCTCACGACGCCGTTGTTCTGGCCGAACGCCTTCGAAAGGCGGTTGAGACCACGAACTTTTCCGTGGGGTCGCTGACCGTCAGCTTGGGAGTGGCGCAGCTACACGAAACCGACTCGCCGCTCTCGCTCGTTCGCCGGGCCGACGAAGCCCTCTACCGGGCCAAGGCCGGCGGCCGAAACCGCGTCGAGTGCGACGAACACGAAGTCCTGCCGCGCCCGCCCCAGCGGGACTTCGACCTCGATTTTCGTTCTTCCAGCGGCAAATCCACCATGGCGGGCGATTAGGCTTCACTGCGTCAGTTCCGCTTTGCTCACATCCGGATTGCCACACCGGCCGCAAGTGTCGCGGAGCGGCAACTCCATTCACACGCCATCCCGCGCCACCAGCCGGTCCCAACTGCGCGAGAAAACGCAGTCATCCCCCTCGTACGCGGCGAGATCGGCCTGCAAGCGAAACTCGGTCTCGGTCGAGGAAAGGCGCAGTTCGGTCTCGATGCGTGTACGCCAGTTTCCCCGCCGCCTCACAATCGTTTGAGAAACTCGGGCGGATGCCGAAAGAGGGCTATCCGGCGCAATCCGGAAGCATTCCACAATCCCATGACCCGTTTCCAGATCGATTTCGGGAACGATCGTCATCACGGGATCGCCCGCGTCATCAACATCGATCGCCGTTGTGTAGACCGTCTCGTTCGTTGTCAAGTCGCGCGTGATGGTGCGCTGCACGCCCGTTGGGGCGAGATCTGTGGACTCCAGGGGAGGCGCCCCTTCGGGTTTCTCGAAAGGCCGCAGCGTTTCATCTTCGGGCCGCGGCGTCCGCAACGGGAGTTCGAGAAAGCTCTCCGCTCCATACAGATGAATTGTCACCGGCCCGGGCGAGGGCCAAGCCAGAGGCCAATAGCTCGTGGATACCGCGACGCGAATGCGATTCCCCGCCGGAAAGGCGTGCGCGGCGTCGTTCAGTTTTACGCGCACGGTGTAGCGTTTCAGGAGTTCCAGCGGCGTGGGATGCTTGTCGCTTTCGCGGTGCGTCAGGTTCAGCAGCCCGTACGACACCCTGGCCGAAGAGCCGTCGGGACTGACGTCGTTCACTCGCACCGCCACCAAGGCCTGCGGGCGGTCCGCCGCCAACGACAAAGTAACCATCGGCGCTCCCAGAATCTCCAGACGCTCCGGCAGCGGGTCCGAGTCGAAGGTCAATGATCTCCCATCGTCTTCCCGCTGGTCAGCCGGCATTTCCCCCTCGAACCCAAAGCCGCACCAACTGCCCGCCGCCAACCCCGCCGTCTGCGGCGAACGGAAGGTACGCGGCGAACCTTGGTCCGGCCGAAGGCTGGCATTTTGATGGAGCCGCCGTTCCTGCATCGCCCAGCGGCGCATCTCAATGCGGCCGGAGGGCCAGGCATCCTCGCAAACCCAGCGTCCGGGGCGGCAGGCATGGAAGGACTTCGGCGGCGTGTTCTCCTGCATCCAGACCCGGTACATCGGCTCGTCCATGATGCCTGTCGCTTCCCCCTTGAGCCAACAGTTCCACCAGCGCAGCGCTTCCTGGAGAAAGCCGATGGCAGGCCCGGGCACACCCTCGTGCGGATACACATGGGCCCACGGTCCCACCAGCCCCTTGCGAGGCGACCGCAACCCGGCCAGCAGTCGCGGGACGGCGTTTGTATAGCCGTCAGCCCAGCCGCTAACGGCATAGACGGGGCACTCGATCAGGCCGAAGTCTTCGCCCACCGAGCCGCGCTTCCAGTACTCGTCGCGGCGCTGGCGCCGCATCCAGATCTCAGGGAAAAGGGGCGTGTTGTGAAGCCGCTCAAGCCACATCTCCCGCCAGCGGTCGCCCACGAGAGCAGGGTCGGGCGGCTGCGCATTGATAGTAAAAAGGACCGACCCCCAGATCAGGTTTTCGTTGAGTAGGCAGCCGCCCATGAAATGGGCGTCGTCGGCATAGCGATCATCGGCGCAACAGACCGCGATGACGGCTTTCAGTTGCGGCGGCCGCCTGGCGGCCACCTGCAGGGAATTGAAGCCGCCCCAGGATTTCCCCATCATGCCGGCCGCCCCCGTGCACCAAGGCTGCGCCGCTACCCATCGAATGACCTCGACGCCGTCGTCAATTTCCTGGTCGAGATATTCGTCGCACAGCAAACCATCGGACTCCCCTGAGCCACGCAGATCCACGCGCACAGCCGCGTAGCCGTGTCCCGCGAAATAGTGGTGCATCGGTTCGTCGCGCCAGCGGGTGCCGTCGCGCTTGCGGTAAGGGATGTATTCGATGATGGCGGGAACGGGAGAGGCTTCGGCGTCTCCCGGCAGCCAGATGCGCGCGGCCAGGCGGCAACCGTCGGGCATCGGGATCCAGCAGTTCTCAATCTCGCGCACGGCGCGCGGAAACGACTCGACGACTCTCACACAGGTTCCTCAAAGTCAGCACATTTCTTTGATCTTTCCCGACATCCAAAAGGTCGTGACTGCCCCCGGCACAACTATTGTAACGAGCCGCACATCGACGCCCTGCCTGGCCACTCTTAAGGCAGCCAGGAGTCTAGGCGCGTCTTGCGATCCGCTACAATAGCCCTCACGTCGGCCGCGGATCACTTCCACTGCCGTGCGTAACGCCGGACGCCCGCCCCGTGTCCTTCGTATTTCTGACTGGGAGCACGGTTGCCATCCAACTCGAAGAAGAAAGTTCTCTTTGTTTTCCCCACGGCCTGGGACCGGCGGCAGCTCGATGCTTGCCGCCCCCGGTGGGACGAGCAGTTCGAGATTCTCTTCGCCGATCCTTCCGATGCCGAGTGCCCCTACGATTTCGACATTCTGGGCTTTATAGAAGAAACGGCGGCGCGCTATCGCGGCCGCATTGCGGGCGTCACCAGTTCGAGCGACTATCCCGGGGCCACCGTCGCGGGGGCCATTTCGACTCGCTTAGGGCTGCCCGGGTCCCCTCCCGAGACAATCATTCGCTGCTCGCACAAATACTACTCACGGCTGGCTCAGCGAGAAGCGGCGCCTGAAGCCACGCCGGGATTCCAACTGGTCGATCCGCGAAAGCCCCTGGAAGAGCAGGGTCCCTTCCCCTTCCCCCTGTTCGTCAAGCCGGTCAAGGGGGCGTTCTCCGTTCTCGCTCGCCGTATCGATGGCCTCCCCGAACTCCGGGAGTTCCTCAGCCACCCCGCCACCCAAGAGTTCATCAGCCACTACATGCGCGTCTTCAACAAGCTCGTGGCGGGCGTGACACATTTGGAAATCAACGGCTGCTACTTCATAGCCGAGGAACTGTTGCGGGGAGTGCAAACGACGGTGGAAGGATTCGCCTCCGGCGGCGAGGTCGAGATTCTGGGCATCGTCGATTCGGTACTGCATCCCGGCTCGAACAGCTTCGCGCAGTTTATCTATCCTTCGTCTCTCAGCGCCGTGATCCTGCAGCGCATGGCCGAAATCGCACGCCGCGTGATGCTCCACCTCGGCTTGGCCAACACACTCTTCAACATCGAGATGATCTACGACGCCTCGCGCGATGCAATCCGCATCATCGAGATCAATCCTCGTTTGTGCGGCCAGTTCGCCGATCTCTACGAAAAGGTCGACGGGACCAACGGCTACGAAGTGGCGCTGGCGCTGGCCACGGGCGGCCGCCGACGGCTGAAAAAAGGTTCGGGCGGCTATTCCATAGCGGCCAGCGTGCCGTTGCGGGTGTTTGATCCCGTAGAGGTCAACCGCGCGCCCCGTAGGGAAGACGTGCGCGCGGCCGAAGCCTTGTTTCCAGGCACGCTGGTGTGGCCGGAATGTGAGACCGGCCAGGAACTGGCCGATTTTGCCTGGTTCGAGGACGGACAAAGCGCGCGTTACGGCATCATCAACCTCGGCGCGGACGATCCGGCGTCGCTGGCCGCGCGGCTGGATCAAGTAAAAACCCAACTGGGATTCAGGTTCTCCCCCCTCGCTCGATGAAGCCGGGTCTTGCCGGCTCTGACCTTTCCCTCCATAGCCGATAAGAAAGGCAGGCCAAAGGCAGGGCTCCGTTTGCGCGCAAGCACGGACATCGGGACCATTCACATCATCATTGCGGACGATCACACCATTTTCCGGCAAGGTCTACGCAAACTGCTGGAGGAGCAGCCCGATCTGCAGGTCATTGCCGAGTTTGGCGACGGACGCGGCATTTGTGAAATGGTCGAATCCGATCAGCCCGATCTGCTTCTTCTTGATCTGGCGATGCCGGAGCTGGACGGGTTCGACGTGCTGCGGCAGCTGCGTGTCGCCAACGTCAACGTTGATACGATCGTGTTGACCGCCAGCGACGACCGCGCCGAGCTGAAGGCGGCGCTCGAGCTGGGCGCCAAAGGAGTCGTGCTCAAGGCGGCCGCAACCGATGATCTCTTAAAGGCGATCCGGCAGGTCTACCAGGGGTTCCTCTGGTTTGACGCCTCCCTTCGCGCGGCGCCGGCAGAGCCTGGCCGGCCTGCCTCTATCCTCAACCAGCATCTGCATCCGCGAACGGCGAGATCCGGCCACTGGGAAGAACTGACGCCCCGCGAAGTCGAAGTAGCGGGTCTTGTGGGCGACGGTCTGCGTTACAAGGAGATCGCCCGGCAACTTGAAATGAGCCCCTCCACTCTTAACAATCACCTGCGGAGCATTTTCGACAAGCTTCAGATTCGCGGCCGGGTCGAACTGGCGGTTGCAAAAAAGCGCTATCATTCCTGACCTGCCCCAAAATCCCCCTCGGCGTGGGAGGCCGCCAATCATCCCTTCAAGTGGGCAAGTAGGTTCATGCTAAGATCGTGACGAGTTCTTTCGCTCGGAAAGGGAGGCTGTGAGTGGCTGAATCCTTCTCGTGAAGCCGGTGCGCGGGAAAATGCTCGCCGCGAGCCGCATCGCCCAGCCGTTGGGACCCCCAATCCGGCGGTGGCGCACCGGCAAAGCCGCGGCCGGCCACGGGCAGAAGACGCCCGGCGACATGAAGGATTCCCCAGCGCTCTGTTCCGGAGCCGCAGCCGCAGAGACAGTAACGAAAGCTTGCCGCCGATGATCCCGCTCCTCCTTCTTCTCATACTGGCCTGCGTCCCGGTGCACGCGGGGGTAACGGAAATTGCGTCGGGTTCAATGCTCGGCCAGCGCTTCAAACCGGACCGCTTCTATTTGAGAACTTCCCGCCACGGAGAATGGAAGCTGACGTATTCGGAGGGCCGCTATCGCGGCAAGGCGCGCGGCAAACTCATGATGCTCCGCGCCGCCCAGGGCCTGTTTGCCGACGAACACACCCCCCCGCCCGGTTTTAACGCGGACCACAATACGAACGAACTCATAGCGGCGCTCGACCTCTACAAAGAACACGGTTTGCTTGGCATCAGCGTCAGCTTACAGGGCGCTGAGGCGGGCTACGCCAAGACTTCCGGAGATGGTTCCGGCAGCGGCGCCTCCGTGGGCGCCGAACAGAAACGGCCCCTCGTCAGCGCCTTTCTTCCCGATGGCTCCCTCAAGCGCGACTGGATGGACCGGCTGGAGAGGCTTCTGACGGCCGCTGACAAGCGAAACATGGTCGTGTGCCTCATCTATTTCGACCCCGGCCAGGACCAAGTATTCGAGTCGGACGAAGCGATTATCACGGCCGCGCACAACATCACCGATTGGCTGATCGCCAAGGATTTTCGCAACGTCGTCATCGACGTCGCCAATGAGTGGGACCTCAACAACGGCGACGATTGGGAGCACGGCCGCTTCATCCCCGAAAATATCGCGGGGCTCGTCAACGAAGTCCGCGAACGCTTCCACGACGCGGCGTTCACCCTGCCCATTGGAGCTTCCACTAGCGGCGTCATGACATACCCGGCCTCGCTCGCGCAGTGGTGTGACGTAGTCCTGATCCACGGCGACGGCAGAAGCCCACAGGAGAAAGTCGCCCTCATCCAGCCCTTGAAGGAAACACCGCGGCCAGTATGGATGATTGAGGACGACAACGGCCTCAAGAGCACAAAGGAGAATCTCTCCCGCGAGGAAGCGAGTCTGGAGGCCGTCTTTCAAGCCACGGCAGGCTGGGGTTACATGCCCTGGTCGCAGGCCGAGCAGTATCCGTTTGAATACCTTCCCGGCCCGAGCAGCGAATTCGCCGACGAAATGCCTCCCCAGGAACGTGACGCCGCCTATTTCCGCGCGGTGCTTGAAAACATCGCCCGCCTGGTGCTCAAGAAACCTCCCAGCACCGTCGCGAAAAAGAAAAAGGGCTGAAAGGCCCTCGCCTTCCCGGGAATCCCTCATCCTCTGCGTACACTGGAGGCATGACAACCTCGCGGAACAGCCCTGCGCCTCCGAGCATGCGGGCGCGCCTGCACGAAATCATCTTTGGCACCGACACACCTGCCGGCCGGGTCTTCGATGTCGCACTGCTATGGATTATTCTGCTAAGCGTATTGGCGGTGGTGCTCGATAGCGTGGCCTCGGTCCGTCGCGATTATGGAGGCATCCTCCGAGCCGTGGAATGGGGCTTCACCGCTCTCTTCAGCGTGGAGTACGCGTTGCGGCTCTACACCTCCCCCCGCCCTATCCGCTACGTCCGCAGCTTCTTCGGTCTGGTGGATCTGGTGGCGTTGCTCCCCACCTATCTCAGCCTCTTCGTGGCGGGGTCGCAGTCACTGATCGTTGTGCGCTCGCTTCGCTTGCTGCGGGTTTTTCGCGTCCTGAAGCTGACACACTACCTGGGCGAGGCCAACGTGCTGCTGGCCGCGATGCGCGCAAGCCGGCGGAAAATTACTGTCTTCCTGGGGGCTGTGCTGACCACGATTGTCATCGTCGGCGCGGCCATGTATCTGATAGAGGGTCCCGAGCACGGTTTCACGAGCATTCCCACGAGCATGTACTGGGCGATTGTCACGCTGACGACCGTCGGCTACGGTGACATCGCGCCGGCCACCGTCCCTGGGCAGTTGCTGGCGGCGCTGTTGATGGTGCTCGGCTACGGCATCATCGCCGTGCCCACCGGCATCGTCTCGGCGGAACTGGTGGAGGCCAGCCGTCACCCGACGCTGCTTCGCTTGTGCCGCTCTTGTGAGCTGAGCGATCATGCCTCTGATGCCCTGCATTGCCGCAAATGCGGGGCGAAACTTGTGGAGACCATGGCGTCACCAGGCGACAGACGCGTCTGAGCGTTCTTGGAACAGCCTCTGCGATTCGTGGCTGCCATGCATCAAGGACGTCATGAGGCCAAGCCGACGCGTTACGTCGTGACTGTCCTCCTTCCAGGTTGGATATACTGGCAGCGACCCTTCAGACGTCATACACCCGTCCCCACCCACTTATGAAAGCCGCTTTTTACGCTGGCAATCGCACCATCAAGGTTGGAGAGTGCCGGCCCGTTCAGCCAGGCCCTGGCGAAGTGCAAATCCGCGTGTCGCATTGCGGCGTGTGCGGCACCGACCTGCACATTTTTCACGGCGCGATGGACAAGCGCGTCAAGATGCCCGCGATCCTGGGACACGAAATGTCGGGCACGATCGAGATGGTAGGCGCGGAAGTCGAAGAGTGGTCGGCGGGTGATCGCGTGACGGTAATGCCGCTCGACCCGTGCGGCGCCTGCCCGGCGTGCAAGGCCGGCCACAGCCACATCTGCCAGAAGCTGACTTTCATCGGGATCGATTCCCCGGGGGCGCTGCAAGCGATATGGACTGTACCTGCCAAAACCCTGCTGCGGCTGCCCGAGAAACTTTCGCTAGCGCATGGCGCGCTGATTGAGCCGCTAGCCGTGGCCTGCCACGACGTCCGGCTCGGTGCGATTCAGCCGGGCGAACACGTCATCGTTATCGGGGGCGGGCCAATCGGCATCCTGGTGGCGCTCGTCGCAAAACATGCCGGTGGCAATGTCGTTATCTCCGAGGTCAATCCGTTCCGTCTCGATCTGGCGGCGAGGCTGGGCCTCGAAACCGTGAACCCGAGCGCCCTTGACCTGGTGAAGTTCGTGGAAGAGCGCACGGGCGGCGCGGGGGCGGACGCAGTCTTCGAAGTGTCCGGCTCCAAAGCCGGCGCCGCCATCATGCCTCATCTGCTGCGAACCCGCGGCCGTATCATCGTGGTCGCAATCTTCGCGCAGCCGGCGGAAATTGACCTGTTTCGCTTCTTCTGGCGGGAGATCAAACTGCAAGGGGCGCGCGTCTACGAGCGCGAAGATTTTGCGCAGGCCATCGAAATCGCCGCGTCCGGCAAGGTGCCGCTCGATGCACTCGTCACCGAAACCACTTCGCTCGACCACCTCGGCGAAAGCTTCCACAAGATGGAAAGCGGCGGCGACTGCATGAAGATTCTGATCGATTGCGCGTTGTAGTTACGAAGCGCTCGCTAGCGGGCGCACCTCGGAATCGCCTACACGGATTCTTTCATCAGCTTCCGCTTGAGCTGGCTGACGCCCTCCTCCAAACCCACGAGATAGACCTCCGGGTCCTTAAGCCGCTTGCAGGTGGCGGGCAGAGAGCCAAGTTGCGCCTTGGTCCGTTTCTGGATTTCCGCCAGAGTGGGCGCGTCACAAATGCACCGGCCGCCCCGGAACACGGGGTGCAAAAGGTCTTCGCTCGACAGCTCGGACGACATCGGCCGGCGGTATCCGGAATCGTCAAAGCCGGTGATGACCCATGCCTTGCCAGGCGGCTGATTCTCGTCATAGATCGCATCGCCTGCCAACTGCCCTGCCTTCTGAAATCGCCGCACCTGAAGGACACCCGGATTGGAGACCTTGGCGGCTTCGTCGGAGAGTTTCACGCGGTAACGCCAATCCTCCCCCGTCTTCCGGATTGCTGAAAGCTTGTACACGCCTCCCAGCGCCGGCTCCTCGAAAGCCGTCACCAGCCGGGTTCCCACGCCCCAGACATTGACACGCGCGCCCCTTCGCTTGAGATCGGCGATCACGTACTCGTCAAGTTCATTCGACGCCACGATGGCCGTGTCCGCAAAGCCCGCCTCGTCGAGCATTTTCCGCGCCTCGATGCTTAACGCGGCGATGTCGCCCGAATCAAGACGAATGCCGGCCATGCGATGGCTGCGTTCGGCAAGGCGTCGCCCGGCCTGGATGGCCCGTTTCACGCCCTCGAAGGTGTCGTAGGTATCCACCAGAAAAATGCTGTTGTCCGGCATGGCTTCCGCATAGGCGTCAAAAGCGTCCTGTTCTGTGTCGAACGCCATGACCCAGCTATGGGCGTGCGTGCCTTTTACGGGAATGCCGTAGAGCTTTCCCGCCAGAGCATTCGACGTGCCGGCGCAACCACCCACGAAAGCAGCCCGGCTGGCACTCACGCCGCCATCGATACCCTGCGCCCGCCGTAAGCCGAAGTCGAAAACAGGATCGCCTTCCGCCGCCTGGCAAACGCGCGCGGCTTTCGTCGCGATGAGCGTTTGAAAGTTGATCAGATTCAGGAGAGCCGTCTCGAGCAACTGGCACTGCAGCAGAGGCCCTGTCACGCGCACCAGCGGCTCTTCGGGAAAAACAACCGTGCCTTCGGGAATCGCATCGATGTCGCAGGCAAGCTCCATCTTCCGGAGCAGATCGAGAAACTCTGGATCGAAAAGCGGATGGTTCGCGTTGTCGCGAAGTGTCTTCAAATAGGAGAGGTCGCTTTCGTCGAAGCGAAAGCTTTGCACGAACTCGACGATGGAAGCGAGACCGCAAGCGACGCCGAACCCTCCCCCAAAGGGCTGCCGGCGGTAAAAGAGATGAAAGACAGCCTCATGATCGGCCATACCCGACTTCCAATAGCCGCAGGCCATTGTCAGCTCATAAAGATCCGTCAGGAGGGTGAGCGATTGGCCGTACAACGAGGGCGGACGGTGCATGAGGGTTGTGAGGATCGAGCGGGCGCGCCAGAGGGCTTTCTCAATGCCTTGGCTATTCCAGGGATTCTACCATCGCCTTGGCGGGATGCGTCCGTCCAGAAACAGAGAAATCGGTTCTTGCAGCGCGGCTGAAATGAAGCAGGTGGTTGCTTTCAGCCAGCAAAGGACTCCGGGACACCTCCCGTTGGCAGCGCAAATCGCCAAACTCGTGAGTTGGCGCACAAATTGCAGAACCACGGCGGCCGGCCAGTGCTTCCCGATGGAGACCTAGGGCGGCGCCCGCGGCATCGAGGAATTAGAAAATCCAAGAGGCGAAATTCATGTGGCGTCGGATCACAATTCTCATGCTGTTTCTCGGCGTTGCGCCGCCGGTTCTTGCTCAGACGGAAGACGTGGCTTTCACGGGAGGCTGGTCGGTCTTCCCAAATCCAACACTAGGCGAGTTGACGGTCCTTGACGCGGATTTCAATCCGATCGCGATTGAAGGCAAGCTCCACAATGGCGTGCGCATCGGAGTACGGCTCTCCCTCAACCGCTCGCATCTCAGCCACGAGTTCAACTACGCCTGGCAGAGAAGCGGCATTAACCTCGATACGCGCGCGGTGGCGATCCACAATATCTATTACAACGCCGTGCTGCACGCCACGCCGGCCGACACGGCGGTTCGGCCGTTTGTCACCGTGGGCGGGGGCCTCTCGGCCTTCTTCGATCCGGGCGGCTCGTCGTTTCAAGGATTGAGCGCAAGCGAAAAGAAACTCGGCTACAACTACGGGGGCGGCATAAAGTTCAGGCTCACGGACCGTTTCGGAATGCGGCTCGACGTGCGGGACCACGTCACCGGCAAGCCCTACGGCCGCCATCTTGAAAACGTGCGAGGCATCCTGCACAACATCGAATACTCGGTCGGATTGACCCTGTTGGATTTGTGGTGAAGAGGCACCCATTGCGGCCAGTCGGCCGTGCCTCGCCCCTAGTGCCTCTGTCAGGTCCGCACTCTTGGACCGCCTGCATTCCTTCCGCATAGGCGCTGCCGTGCGTCCTGCAAGGCACGGCGGAAAATCCCCAGTCTCGCCGCCGCCGATCTGCGACAATCGAGAAATTATTGCCGCGAACGCGCCGAACCGATGCCCGCACAGCGGAAGTACATCGATGATTATTTGAGTGTCTTGGAAGCGCAGAGGCGGTCGATCTTTGCCCAGATCGAAGGGCTTTCCACCGAGCGCCTCTGGCGGCGTCCGGCCTCCGGCAAATGGTCGGCCGGCGAGCACTTCGAACATCTGCTCAAGGCCATGCGGATCTTTCGGCGCACGTTTCGCGTTGTGATCCCGTTCAGCCTTCCGGCCGCCCGCCTACTCAAAGACAAACCCTACAACGCCGCTGTAGGCGACGTTTTCCAGGGCCGGACCATGAAGGCCCCGTTTATCATCCGGCCCAGGCGCCGCCAAAAGCCCAAGGACTATCTGCTGCTCTCCAACCTCAAGCAGGATCTGGAACAGGAACGCATCCGGCTCAAGCACCTTTTCGACGGCATCGACGACGACCTTGCCGGACACATCAAGACGTGGGACGGCCCGCTGGGCTGGGTCAACCTGCTGCAGGAACTGCGGACACTCGGCTTCCACGAGGAGCACCACTTCGAGGCGATCCGGCGGCTGTTGTGAGCGGACCGTCTGGGTTTCCGCGCGAGCCGGCCCCCCGCGAGAGCAGAGGACGCATCGGCGACAGCAGGCCCGCCTTTTCAAAGGCCGTATTAGGAGCAAACCTGAGGCGGTATTGACCCTGTTTGAGTACAATCGAGATATGAAAGTGGCCATCGGCGGCGATCACGCAGGCTTTGAGTTGAAGAACGAGATCGCGAAACTCGTCGGGGAATCGGGTTTTGAGGTCCTTGACCTCGGCGCCCACGAATATAACGCCAAGGACGACTACCCGGACTTCGCCCTGGCTGTGGCCGAAGCCGTGGTCGCGGGCAAGGCGGATCGCGGAATCGTGGTCTGCGGCAGCGGAGTCGGGGCGTCGGTCGCGGCCAATAAGGTTGTGGGAGCGCGAGCGGCCTTGTGCCACGACACCTACTCCGCGCACCAGGGCGTCGAGCACGACGATCTCAACGTTCTTTGCCTGGGTTCGCGGATTATCGGCATTGCCTTAGCCAGCGAAATCGTGAAGTCGTACCTGTCCGCTGAGTTCAGCCGGGAGGAGCGCCACCAGCGCCGCCTCGACAAGGTGCTGGCCGCCGAGAGCCGCCAGTTCAGCGGTTCGGGAGCGAAATAGCGCATGGGGGCGCCGGCCGGGCAGAGCCTGGAAGTTGAACGCCGATAATTTCCCGCTCCGATCATGCCAAACATCGTTTATCTTCACGGCTTCGCTTCCAGCCCCCTCTCCACCAAGGGGCGGTTTTTTCATACCCGGTTCGAGATGATCGGCGGCGAGGTGCACCAGCCGGACCTGGAAGACGGCGACTTTGGCGCGCTGACGGTGAGCAAGCAGCTCGCCGTGGTGGACAAGGCCGTTCGCGACCTGAAGCCCGTGCTGTTAATGGGATCGAGCCTGGGCGGATTTCTGGCTTCCCTCTACGCCGTCCGGCACCCTGAGCTTGTGCCGGCTGTCGTCCTGCTGGCGCCCGCCTTTGGCTTTCCACGGCGCTGGGCCGAGCAACTGGGCGAGGCCGCCATGGCTGCCTGGAAGCGGACGGGAAGCCGCGAGGTCTATCACTACGGCGACCGCAAGATGAAGGCGATTCGCTACGCCCTCTACGAGGATGCCCTGCAATATGAGGAGTTTCCCGAGGTGACCCAGCCGACCCTGGTGTTCCACGGCCGCTATGACGACGCTGTCGACCCCCAGCTTTCGGTACAATTTGCATGGGGTAAGCCCCAGGTGCAGCTGGAGTTGTTCGATTCCGACCACCAGCTTTTGAGCGTCCTCGAGCCTATCTGGGAGCGGGTGGCCCCCTTTTATCAGAACCTTGAACCCAATCGAGGCTGATGAGCGTATGAGTCATCAAGAGGCCATGGATTCGGCGCCCAGGACCTTAGTGGACCATGCGCTCCGCGATCCGGAGGCTTTCAGGGAGATCATCGACCGGCACAAGGCGATGGTCTACAGTCTCGCGTACCATTTTTTTCAGAATCGCGCCCTGGCGGAGGATATCGCGCAGGACGTGTATATGGAGCTGTTTCGCAATCTTCGCCGCATCCAGTCGGATCTGCACCTGTCCTTCTGGCTGAAGCAGGCTGTGACCAGGAAATGCATTGATTACACCAGAAGGCTCAAACACCGGCGGTACCAGCCGTTGGAAGAGGTCGTAGAACCCGGTTTCGAGCCCCTGGACCAGGACCCGCTTTTGGTGGAAACCCTGCGGCGTAAAGTGGACTCGTTGCCCGGCAAGATGAAGATGGTGGTGATTTTGCGATTCCAAGAGGACCTGAAGCTTTCTGAAATCGCCGAGGCTCTTGACATGCCCGTCAATACCGTCAAGACTACGCTTCGCCGGGCCCTGGCTCGCCTCCGGGAGAAGGTCAACGCCCTGGAGGTGGAGGTGTGCTATGGATCGGATGGAAGATGAACTGAGGCAAATCTATCGGCGACATACGCCCTCGCCCGATTTTACCGAGCGCGTGATGGGTCAGGTGCGCGCGGAGGCGAAGAGGAAATTCATTCCGTTCCGCTGGGCGGCGGTGGGTGCTCTGGCGGCGTCGCTGACCGTGGCGTTTTTCGTTGGAAGGCAGCAGCAGAAACAGCAGCGGCTGCAACAGGAAGCCGAGTTGGCGGAGACCCAGCTCCTGGAATCCCTGCAGGTTGCCGGTTTCAAGATCGGCCAGGCCCGGGAAGCAGTTCTGCGGCCAATAAGTCAGGAAGAGGTACGGCCATGAAAACAGTTCGCTTGTTATCCATGATGGTTGTGTTGTGCTCGGGCCTTTGGGCCCAGTCCGGAGCACAGCTTAAGATGGATCTCGACCACCTCGAGAAGAAGGCCGACGAGGTGGTAAAAGTGAACCTCGAGGGCGAATCGCTCGGCCTCGGGCAAAAGCTGCTGGCCGTGCGCGACGGCGTGACCTCCCCTGTGAAAGAACTCGTCAAAGGCCTGAAGGGCATCTACATGCGCCGCTTCTGGTTCCGCAGCAAGGATAGCTACGAGCGTGAGGATGCCGACGGCATCCGCAAGCAGATGTCAGGGCCCGGCTGGGTTCCCATGATCGATGTCCGCAAGAAACCCGACGGCCTGACTGTCTACTCCTACATGGAAAACGAGAAAGTCGCGGGCGTGACGGTGCTCTCGGAACAGGCGCAGGAGTTCACGGTAGTCAATATCGTGGGCCCGGTCGATCTCGAAACGCTCATCAACCTGGGCAACCAGTTGGGTCTGCCTCCCATGAAGATCGCGACAACCGAGTTGCCCCAGAAGACCACGTTGCCTCCCCCGGCGCCGGGCAAATAGGAACCTACGGTACGGCCGTCAGACGACCGTGAGGCTGACGCTGTAGGCTCCCTGATACGATCCCCCTTTGACCGTTAGGTTGCAGACGTGATTGCCGACCGGATTCGCCGCCGGGAAAAGGATACCTGTCGTTCCTATGATCCGGTCGCTAGGACCGGCCAGCCTTCTAGCAATCGTAGCCTTGATGATGTCGGGCACGTCTATGGAGCTGGGGAGCGCCTCCGTGAGTCTCCCAAGCAAGCCCTCTACGGCTTTGGCAAACGCCGCAAGAAACGAATCCCAAAAGTCTTTTCGGTCTACGTCGTAAATTGTGACGTTGACGGATTGTAAGCTGGTCGCCTGAACGAGAAAGGCTACTTTGTCGTATGCATTGAACTTCGCAGCATCGACCGTGCCATAGCCAGGCGGCTCACTGTTGTTGGGCACATTAGGTCCCACGTATCGGCGGTCATTGGGTTTTCGCCAGTCGCACTCCCAATAGGAGTCTGCGGATGGCAACACGTTGTTCGCTGTTGCTGGACTGCCGTCCTTGGTGAAATACCGGAGCTGAACCACAAATCGAAAATTCGCTTTGTCAGGGTCTAACTTGGGGAAGGTCCAACTCGATAGTGTTATTACAAAATTCTGAGCCATAAAGCCTCCTTATCTACAAAGCGCGCTTTCTTGGGTTCGGGGGCCAGCCAAGACGATTCACTCAGGCCCGGTCCTGGCGCAGGAAGCCCAGAGGTCTCGGATTATTTGTGAATTCCTCTGGCTCCACGTCATAATCAAGTTTCCCTATGAGCAGTCCCGTAAACGCGCCATCACGCGCTACTCCCCGCTCAATTAGCACGCTGATCGCCCATTCGGCCCGCCGGGCGCCCCAGGCCCCTGCTCTCCTCGCGCCGGGCCGCGCTCCCCTGAGCTACGAGAACCTGCATGCCCAACTCCAGGCCACGGTTAGTGCCCTCAACGGGTTCGGAGTCGGCCGTAACGACCGCGTAGGCCTCGTTCTACCCAATGGACCCGACTTCGCCGCCGCATTTCTAGCCGTGGCTGCGGGAGCAACCAGCGCCCCGCTGAATCCCGCTTACCGCGCCGAAGAGTTCGACTTCTATCTCTCCGACCTCCAGGCCAAGGCGCTGGTAGTCCAGGCGGGTATGGAATCCCCGGTGGCCGAGGTCGCCGGACGCAAGGGTATTCCAATCCTGGACCTCCAGCCCCAGTCTGGCGCTCCGGCCGGGGTTTTCACGCTAAAGCCGCGCACACCGTTTCCCCGGCAGTCTCCGAGCGGCGGAATGGCTGAACCGTCGGACGTCGGCCTTGTGCTGCACACCTCGGGGACAACGTCGCGGCCCAAGATCGTGCCATTGACAGAGGCCAACCTGTGTGCCTCGGCCGGGCATATTCGAGAGGCGTTGGCGTTGCAGCCGCAGGACCTCTGTCTGAACGTGATGCCCCTGTTTCACATTCACGGCTTGATCGGGGCCGTGCTGGCCAGCATGGCTGCTGGAGCGAGCGTGGTGGCCACGCCCGGGTTCGACGCCATGAAATTTTTCGCCTGGCTCGACGAATTCCAGCCCACCTGGTACACGGCAGTGCCCACGATGCACCAGGTGATCCTGGCGCGCGCAGCCCGTAACCAGGAAATCGTGGAGCGATCCCGCTTGCGGCTGGTGCGGTCTTCTTCGGCCGCTCTGCCGCCGCAAGTGATGGCGGAGCTGGAGAGCCTTTTCCGGGCGCCGGTCATCGAGTCGTACGGCATGACCGAGGCGTCGCATCAAATGGCTAGCAATCCCCTGCCCCCGCGCGCCCGCAAGCCGGGTTCGGTCGGGGTGGCGGCGGGACCCGTGATCGCCGTTCTTGATGGGAACGGAGTGGAGCTGGGACCTCGGGAAACCGGCGAAATTTGTATTCGCGGCGCCAACGTGACGCCCGGGTACGAAAACAATCCCGAGGCGAATAAGCAGGCGTTCACGAACGGCTGGTTCCGCACCGGCGACCAGGGTTACCTCGACGAAGACGGGTACCTGTTTATCACGGGCCGGCTCAAAGAGATCATCAATCGTGGCGGCGAAAAAATCTCACCCCGCGAAGTGGACGAGGTCTTGCTGGATCATCCGAGCGTCCAGCAGGTGGTGACGTTCGCCCTGCCCCACCCGCGCTTGGGCGAGGAAGTCGCGGCGGCCGTGGTGCTGCGTGACGGCCAGACCGCCGACGAGAAACAGCTTCGCGAGTTCGCCCTCCGGCGCCTCGCGGACTTCAAAGCGCCGTCGAAGATTGTCTTTCTGCGGGAAATCCCGAAGGGGCCTACCGGGAAATTACAGCGTATCGGGCTGGCGCAGAAACTGGGTTTGGCATAGCCCATCGATCTCGGGGTCAGCGCCTGAACTTCCCTTCGGGAAAGCGTCGGCAAGCGTCCCAACTGAAGACAGGAACCATGCGGCACCAACTCAGCCTATCGGGCGCGGCGGACTGTCGCTGATTTCCCATCTTCCATGCCCCGGGATCCCCAAAAAAGAAGAGCACGCTCTCGGATCAGAAAGCGTGCTCTGGCAAGAAGAGAATGAGGTGAGATTACTTGGTCAAGTGGGTCAAACTCGTGGCGACCTGCAAGAAGGCCGCGATCAAGGCATCGGAATCCTCGGCAAAAACATACTCTCCGCTGGGCTGAGCGGGGTTGAAGTAGGGGTTTGTGCCGTTGGCGAAATCATTGGCGACAGCTTCCATTAGCGCCCGGCTGACATCAGGCCCCAGACCGATCGTATAGATCAGGATGTTCTCCTGGCGCGCGCGCTCGGCGATGTTGAGCAGCAGATTCTGGCCTACCTCAACGATCACGTTGTTGTCATTGATGGGTATCAGTCCTCCGCTAACGGAAAACTTCCCGGTATTGAAAGCGTGCAGCGAGGAAAACGGTGATCCCGTCCACCCGTAGGGAGTCCAACTATCGGGGATGCCCAGCACGAGCTGTAGCGTCTGCGCCCCAGGGTTGCGCGCCCGGAACGGAGTTGTGCCAGCAAGGTTGTTCCAACAGTTGAGGATTCCCATTTTCTCGGTGGAGTCCGTGCTGCCGGCGGGCCGGATGTGCGCGAACGGTCCCTCGCGATTCGTCCCCTCGCCCGCGATGGTTCCAATGCGGGGCGTCGGATTCTCCGCCGGGTAGGACGTGCCATTGAGAGTCCCTGCTCCGAGCGCGTTGCACCAGGGGGCCGTGCTGGAGGGCGTTGTCGCGACCGGAAACGTGTTCGACATGGCGGTGACGTTTCCATCCGTAAACAAAACAATCACGTTCAGCGCTTCCGTGTCGCCGAGATCTTTCACGTCCTTATACCCGGTATAGAGAGCGTGGGCAAGGTTCGTCCAGCCGTTGGGAGCGTATTTCGTCCGAACGATATTGGTGATCTCCGACTTGAACGGCTTGCTTCCCTTGGGATACTGGACCGTGTAGTCCAGGAACGAGTTCGTCGCATAGAAGACAAGACCCATGCGATCGTTCTGCTCGCTGAACTGGTCCACAAAGAGCGGTGCGGCCACCTGCAGGTTATTCCAAGGGGCGCCGCTGAAGAATCCCATGGACCCGGAACGGTCAAGGATCAGTTCCACGTTGGAATCACGGCGGACGGCCTCGGCCGTGGCGGCGATAGGCTGGCTGTCGCGGCCCACAATCCGCATGAAAAACGTCGGCAGTTCCGCGTAGCCCGTGATGCGAACCCGCTTCATGCCGGGACCGGGCGAATCGAGCTGCGGCGGATCATAGCTGCTGGAGGTCGACATCATGAAATTGTCCGGGAAGTTCGCCCGGAAGATCATGTCGACAATGCGATTGACATTCGCCTGCTGCTCGGCCAAGGTCTGGCCGTTCACCAGCTCACGCGTCGCCGCAATGGCGGCGGCGTCGACGGCGGTGATCAGCCGCGCGCGCGCGGAGAAAATGTAAATCCAGTCCACCATGCCGGCGGCCAGCAGGAAAAAAAACACGCCGCCGAGGGCCAGCATGATGAAGATCTGGCCTCTGCGGGGATCACGGTTGCGCGTCATAACTGTTGCCTCCACCTTCAAGACCATTTGATTCCTTGCCAACTAGAAAACACCTCGCGTATACATTGTCGAGGGCGACGCGAATCCCGGAAACAAGAGATCGTTCGGCTGATGAATCACTTCCACGATGTAAACGGTCGATCCGGGCACGAGCGAGTTCGTGACCGAGGTGGGAACCGTAATGTTCGCCGCCCGCGGTTCGTTGAACGGGGTATTACACGCGGGAGTGTTATCCCCGCAAATCTCACCCGTGGCGGGATCCCAGATCGCCGCGTCTGGTGTGCCAATGGCGCTGGTGCCCATGGTGTTACACCCGACAATCGTGCGGTGCATGATCACCGGCAGACCTTCGTTGACAAAGGTGCCGGGAGGTTCGGTCGGCGTAATCTGAACTTGCGTGAAATAGACGACGGACCTCGTGGTGGAATCGCAAGTTCCCTTTGCTGTGCTCAGTTTCAAATTTCCGCCCGCTTCTACGAGCAAGCGCCGGGCCGGACTGTTGATATCGTCAAAATCGATGTCGCGGGAATACATATTCCCGGCGTGGCGAACCAGCTGCCCCACCGTCAGATATCGCTCCAGACCCACGCCGATCGCGAAACTGCCGATCGTGAAGAGCACCAGCAGCGGCAGAGACAGTGCGAACTCCACCATCGACTGTCCCTGGCAGTTGCGCCAGAAACCCCTGATCCGTCCTTCTTTGCCGTTCAGCATGAGTCCTGTCTCCTCGCAAATCAAACGTCTAGGGGACTATGGGATTCCGGTTGGGAGCGCCCCCGGGGAACGGCTCCACTTTGTCCATGGCCACAACGGAAAAACGAAAATTCGTGCCCGACATCAGCGACATCAACTGCGGCGCGATGACCGGAAGCTGGTAGTCCTCGATCCGCACCGCTACAATGTTGCGGGCCGTATTCAGTGGCGTGATGCAATCCGCGAAAACGGGTTCGTTGCAGTTGGGCCGGAAGTATTCGATCTTGATGGCGCTATCGTTGCTGTCATTGATCAAACCGATCGTGTACTTCTTGACCACGTCCTTGATGGCGGCATCCTGCCCTGCTGCGCCGCCGTCGGGTCCCGTGATCGCGTACCGGACGCCGGCCATGACCGCCTGGTGAAGGGTCGCTTTCACAAACAGCGCCCAACCGAAATTAAACATGGCCACAAAGAACGAAAGAAAAATCAGAAAGACGAGGGCAAACTCAATCATGTTCTGCCCCGCCTGGGTGCGCCGCCGTTTGCTTTGGGTCGCTTGCATGTGCGCCTCAATTTGGCTTCACCCCAGCCAAGACTTCGAGCAGAGGAGAGAGCAGTCCAAACCTATCAGGGGGAAGCCTTGATGCTGGTTACGAGTATATCCCTAGGGAAAACCGCAAACAATGAAGCGCAGGTACCGAATTTTCACACAGAACTGATAGTACTTTTTCCTTAGCAGCCAATGCCGAAAAGCAGCTGTCAAAGAACCGCTCCTGGAGTTGTAAGAAGTTGATTATAAATACCTTGTATGGCACAAGACGGTGGGCACCGTGGCGACGTTCGAGGACGCCTTTCGGCCTCTCCGAGGGGGCGAATATTAAGGGTGAGTCCTCAGGTGAACCAATAATGGGGAGGCCAGCGTCGATTTCGCGAGGTCGTACATTAACGGGGAGATTGTTACAGATTTGATGTAACAACTATTACTATTTGGGCAGTGGACTCACGGGCGAGATTGCAGTTTTACCTGATCGAGCGCCCACTGCCGGATGATGTGGTATCCGGCGTCGGTGGATTCGAATCTCTGTCCGCCCTGGTGGCCATCCTCCTCGCCGTCTTGAATGTTCAGGGGCTTGCGCAGGAATTTGCTGCGCTCAACTGAATCGAGATCAATCCGCTGCTGCATCTTGCGGTAGTTGCTCAAGAGCTGCTCTGGCGCGAGATACCCCGCCGCGTCGGGCGGGTCAAGATACAGCGTCGGAACCCGGCCTGGCACCGAGTGGCATGAGATGCAGGCCCGCCCGTCCTCCTGATTGATCTTGCTCATTTCGACGAAGACGTAATCCCGGAAATACAGCAGGTCCTTGATGAACTCGGGAGTCGCTTCGAGACGGCGCACTTCCGTGCTTTCCGAGGTCCCTTGCTCCTCAATCAGCTTGCGCAGTTGCCCGCCGTACACCTCATCGTCACTGTTGAGGATATTTTGGATGCGCAGTTTGAGAACGGGAACCGTTTCCTGTTCAACGTATGCTGCCAGCACTTTGCGTACTTCGGGATTGCGGCGGAGGGACCTCTTGTTCGCCATATTCACGGCGCGTTCGCGCACCGTTTCCGGCGTCCCGGCTGAAAACCAGCCCGTAAACATCCGGACAACCTCTTCTTTCGCCGCGACAATCGGGTCGATCACGTCGACGCCCCGCTCGTCCTTCGTAAAGAGCGTGCCAGCGTCCTTTTCGGGCATCAGCTTGATGTAGTCAAGTCCGAAAATGTAGTTCGGCTCCGCGGCGGGGTTCATGCCGAGCATCTTGACCGTCAGGAGGTTTTCACCTTTCCTGAATTCATGGACACCGAGGGAAATAGGACCACTGGGTACGAGATTCGGCTTATAAAAGTCCATCGGCTCGCCAATGGTTTCCCCGTTCAGCCCCAGTTGCACCGTCCCCATCTCACGGTCGTAGAGAAAAGCCGCCAGCAACTCGAACCGGCCGGCCTCCGGAGCCTCCACAGCGAACGTAAGCTGCGCTCCCGCAACGCCCTCCCGCCACCAGAGAATCGTGTTCCTGCTCGTCAGTCCGTTGGGGACAATCTGCTCGGTGGTGCGGCCAAAGGTCAACTCCATCACCTTCAAGTCTTCCGCCTCGGTCGCGCCTTCGACCGCTTCCTCCATGGTCAAGCCACCTTCCTGGAAGCTGACCATCCATTCCGTCGAAGGAAGCCAGAAACGGGGGTCGCCCGCCACCTGATCGAAAACAATCCTGCGCTGTAGAGTCGGGTTTTCCCCCAGTATGTGGCCGGTCAGGGCCGCGCGCTCGCCGCTTGTATCCAGGGGATCCGAATCGGCGGGGGCGGGCTTGGCGGCAGCGCCGCGCCCGCCGGGCGGCGACGAGGCTTGAGGCTTGGCCGCGGGAATCAAAAGCCGGTAGAACTCCATCTCGGCCTCCTCATTGACACCCTCAAAGTCCCACTTCACCCGCGATAGAAAGTCGGCGAGCGCCTGGGCGTCGTCCGTGCGGCCGGCTTTCAGGAACTGGTCGAGCCGGTCAAGTAAGGGGCGGAGTGTCGTCACTCGCGCCGGCAGCGAAAGGGCCTGGGGATTGGACAGGGCGCGCGCGGCGATCGCCACGATATCCGGCTCACCTGTGGTCAGCAGGACAAGCAGTCGTTTCTGCAACAACTCGTGGTTGATATTCGCCGCGCCCTGCAATGCGATTTTCTTCCATGGTGTCGCACCGCCGTCCCCGCGCTCGAACGTGGCAAGCACAACGTCCCCGAAAAACTCGTCTGCGCCCGGAGTGCTATAACCCAACTGCCCCGGCCCGCCGTCGCTTCCGCGCTCCTGAAAATGGGACGCCGCAATCGCCGTCAGCCTGCGGTCGAACAGCGATGCTTGCTGCGGCCCCAGGGACTTCCGGCGTGCCTGCAACTGCTTGTACAACTCGGCCAATTCGGGATACTGCTGGTCCTCGTTCTTGCCGCCGGTTTGATTGGCGATCTGGCCATTGACGATCAACAGCGAAACAGTCGAATATCGCAAGGCCATTTCGACAATGGCTTCGCTTTCCTCGCGCGCCAAAGCGTCCACCCAGGCGCGATTGATCGCTTGCCGCGTCGGCGGATTCCAGACCCACCAATGCCACGCCGCCTTGTAAGCCCAAGCCCGCGCACCGGCGAAGGGATCGGACATGCCTGCCGTGAGCACGCGCGTCAGCTCGCTGATGTCGGCCGCGCTCTTCGGCCCCAGTAGGTCCGCCCGCGTCACAAGCGCCTGCAATATGGACTGGCGGGTCAGTTCGCTGCCGTTGCGATAGGCCGCAAAGGTCTCGGGCCAGCCCTTGTCGTCGAGCAGGAGCTGCCGCAGCGACCAAAACGCCGCCTCCCGGCAGGCCTTTACCGGATCATCGAGATGCGTGATCAAGACCGGCACTCCGCTTTGCGCCAGGGCGCCGCCAATCCCCAACAGCGCCTGATAGCGAACCTGGGGGTGAGGGCTGTTTGCGGCTGCGATCAGACGCCCCGCCAGCTTTTCGTCGCCGGCGGCCTGCGTCCTGCGTACCCGCGAAAGGGTGTCAAGAAAGGATTCGTTCGACTTACCCTCAAACGCTCCGGGATCCAACGCCGGTACGTCCTTGGGGTAGAGCTGGCTCAGAGCCCGAATCACATAGGCCGTCGTCACGAAGCCTGTTTGTGCAGCGTGGTTCCAAAGGCCATACGGGAATTGATCCCTCAGTAGCCACTCCGTTGCCCGCTGGATCACTGGGTCATCGACTTTGTATCCCGCGGCATGCAACGCGATCAATGCAACCGCCGTGGGTGCGGGATCGCCGGGATCCTCCAGACGTTTCCACGTTTTGCCGCTATCGGCTGTGGTGCCGATGTCAAAACCCCAGCTTCCATCGTCTTGCTGCAGGGCCAACAGATGCCGGAGATCAGCGGCCACCCGCTCGGTAAATTCCAGCTGGAACTTCTCGGCCTCGGCGACTTGCTCGGGCGAGTTCGTCAGCCGCCCGACGATGCCGGGATAGTCCTTCGGCCAGAGCCGATGGAAAAACTCGATGCGGTGGCCCAGGTCATCGCTGACTTTCAGCCCACGTGTGCCGGTCGCGACAATCTTCTTCGCCTTGTCCTCGAGGCCGAAGAGATAACGTGGGTCGCTAGTATCGTTCCAGGCGCGCTCTAAAATCTCGCCGGCAAACTTAAAAACCACATTGGGGCCGAAGTTAGATCCCTTGCCGGCGGCATTGATGCCTTGCGGATCGGCCGTTTGCAGGACGTAGTTCGCTGTGCGGCGCTGCTGGTAGCTGTGCAATTTCTTCGGCCGGAACGTGCGCTCGTGCAACACAATATTACGGCCGGCCACGCGGCTGCCCGCCGGCGCGTCACCCAGATCGTTGGGAGCGAGGCTGGTGTTGGATGCGCCATCGTGCAATTTGATCGTCGGCCGCAGGCTTTCGTACATTGTATTGACCAGCCGCCGCCAGTTTTGCACCGTGCCGTCAGGACGGTAGCCGTTCCGAAAGGCGTCCGCCACGCCCCACACCCCGCTCTGCGTGTGGCAGCTCATGCAGTTTTCACCGAACAGGCTTGTGCCGTCCCGCACGCGGCGGTTCGGCGCGATATTGCGCGGACGGTGCATCAGCCACGAGTCCACTTCCGCAAGGTGGTAGTAAATGGCCTGTTCCACGGCCTTGCGCGGATCACTATAGGGCGCCGGATCCATCAGGCGGACTTCCAATTCGTAAGCAGGCTGGTTGGCCTCGACTCGCAGATAGTAGGTGCCCCCTGGCTGCAGTTCGCGCGTTGCGAAGGTCCGGAAAGCCGTATCCTGCTGATGCTCGCGCTCGTTGATGTCGCGGCCCTGGTAATAGGTGTAGATCTGCGTGGGACCGGGAATAATCTCCGCGGGCGGGTGCACGTAGGGGACGGGGTTGGCGTTGCCGAACTCCTCGGATTTCGGCGGTTCGGTGGGATGCAACTCCTCCGCCGTCGGCTGCCCCGGCTTGTAGACGCGGATGCGCGCGCTCACTACGGGCTCGGCCATTTGGAGGTTCGCCGTCAGGATTTTCGCCTTCTTGCCGCGGTACTCAACGCGATACCAGTCATCGGGCGATTTTCCGGACGCCGCATTGTTGTAGTACTCCAACTCGTCCGACGCGCCGATCACGCGCAACACTTGGTCCTCGTCGTTCGCCAGGAACGGCAAGGCGATCGCCTGCTCGGGTGTATTGTTTGGCTCCGCCTCCAGGACGATGTCGCCGCGAGCCAGCTCGGAAATCGGCCGCACCTCTACGCGAACTGCAAGGTTTCGAATGTCGGGCGTGCGCTCGGGCAGCGGGGTTGCCAGAGGCGCAAGACCCGCATCGTGGGGAATTTCCGCAACCGGTGGCGCGCGGTCAGTCACGGTCTGCAAATTCAGAGAATAGGTTCCGGCCTTCGGCGCGCGGTAGACGAGGTAGACGTCGGGATCAGTCGCGTGCAGCGTCTTCGACCAACTCGCGCTCGCCGTGGCGTTGAGATCCCCGCGCTTGCCCTCGAAGCCTAGTTCCGGCAGCGAGGGTGCCTCCCACTGCACGTCGAGGCGCGCGTTCGGCGGCAGGGCGGACGGCTTGGGGATGTGAACGAGAATCTCGACTGCCTGGCCTTCCTTCAATTCCCAGCCTTGCTGCCACGCGCCGTCAAATCGGATCGTCTGTTCGTAGGGCAAACTCCCTGCGCCCGGCGAAGAACCCGCGCGCTGCGCCAGCATGCCGAGCGCGCCGGCGGCGATCGCAATCAGCAAGTAGCGTGGAATCCGTTGCATAGGGCGCCCCTAAGTCTGTTTCAGACTAGTATACCCTCGGGTCGCGCCGCGAGGTCTCGCAAGAACATGGATTCTCCCCCTGACCAGGGCAGTGCGGTTTAGTATATAAAATTGTATATAATGGAAATCGGTGCTCGGTCTCAAGCCGGTCACGTGGATGGGCGACAGTCTCGATCGGTTGCGCGGGTTCCCGGGGGATGTTCGGGCTGATGTCGGCTACCAGTTGGAGCTCGTCCAAAGTGGCGAGATGCCCACCGATTTTCGACCCATGCCAGATGTTGGTCCTGGTACGCTGGAAATTCGCGTCCATGCCCGGCGAAGAATACCGAGTATACTATGTCGCGCGGTTTCAGGACACTGTCTACGTTCTGCAATGTTTCCAGAAGAAGACCCAGCGGACCCGAAAGGCCGACCTTGCTATGGGGCGAAGGCGCTATCGCGCGATGATGGAAAGAGAGGAAGCATGAAGGCCACGAAAGGTACTAGCAATGTGTTCCTCGACCTCGGATTTTCACACTCCCAAGCCCGCAACCTGCGAATGCGGTCGCAGATGATTACCGCCCTTCGGAAGTTCATCCAGAAAGAGGGGTTGACACAAGCCGGCGCGGCGAAGCGTTTGAAGGTGACCCAGCCCCGGATCTCCGATCTGACTCGCGGCAAGATCAGCCGTTTCTCACTCGACACGCTCGTCAACATGCTCACCGACGCCGGCCTTCAGGTCGACATGCGGATCAAGGCGAAGCCGGCTTCCAGCCGGGTGGCGTAGCTCACTGTCGAGCCGCGACGAATTCTTCCAAAGTGATTTCGGCTTGCCGGAGGATGCTCTGCAGAGTGCGGGGAGCCAAAGAACGATGAACCGGAACGGTGACTCTTCGCCCTCCCTTAGTCAGCCTGACGTGAGAACCTGCCTGGCGTGTGACTTGGAAACCTAATCGTCGCAGAGCCCCAATTGCCTTGGTCCCTGCTACATCACGAGGTAGCTTCAAGCTCTTATTAGAATAGGATCGCTTACAAAATGGAGGCGTATGCGGCTTGGAACTGTTCCTTCATCGAAGTGCGCCGCGACGGCTTCTGTCACTTGCTGCTGCAAGTCCCGCAGGTCTTGCCCCTGCGTAGTGATTCCGCCTGCGCCGTTGGGGGCATCCCAGGAAGCCACTAGCCAGCCGGACTCCTCGTCTCGCTCGACCCGCAAGGTGATTTCATCCATTCCTTTCAAACTAACCTCGTTCCAGGCTGCCGTCAAGACGAAGTACTGCGACGGGCCAGCACGAGGGGCCGATAGCGCCTCATTCCATCCCGCCAACCGCCAATGCTACAGTCAATACATGAACCGAGCCGCTTGGTTCTTCGCCTTTCTCCTTCCTGGCCTACTTTCCGCGCAGACGCAAAAACCTTTTGACGTTTGGGCGCTACATCGCATCGTCCGTATCTCCGAACCGCAACTGTCGCCTGATGGGTCGACCGTGGCCTTCGTCGCCGAGCGCGTCCTTCTTTCGAGCAACAGCAAGCAAAAGCAGATTTATACAGTCCCGATCGGCGGCGGCGCGGCGAAACAGATCACCTTTTTCGGCGACGCCAACCAACGCCCGCGCTGGTCACCCGATTCCGCCCGTCTCGCTTTCGTTTCCGATCGTTCCGGCAAATCGCAGATCTGGATCACCGATGCCGATGGCGGCAACGCCCGGCAGGTGACCGACCTGCCCACCGAGGCGGACGGAGTCCTCTATGCGCCAGACGGAGCGCATCTCGTTTTCACAAGCCGCGTCTTCCCGCAGTGCGGCGGCAACATGGATTGCAACAAGCAGGAGCTCGCGCAACGCGAAGAGAATCCTGTGAAGGCGCATACCTACGACCGCCTGCTCTACCGGCATTGGACTGAGTGGGACGACGGCCGCCGCAGCCACCTTTTTGCCGTGCCCGTCGAGGGCGGAGCGGCGCGTGACCTCACGCCCGGCAACAAAGATGTGCCGCCGTTTTCCCTCGGCGGCCCCGATGCCTACGCGATCTCACCTGACGGCAAGGAAGTCTGCTTCACGATGATCGCGGGCGACGACTTGGCCACCAGCACCAACAGTGATCTCTACGTCGTTCCGATCGAAGGAGGCGTTCCGTCCGCCATCACCACGAACCCGGCCGCCGACACGTCGCCGGTCTATTCGCCCGACGGGAACTCGATCGCCTACCGCGCCCAGCTGCGGCCCGGCTACGAAAGCGACCGCTTCCGCCTGCTGACGTACAACCGCGCCACCGCCGAAGTCTTGCACCTCACGGAATCGTTCGACCGCTGGGTCACGAGCATGACCTGGTCGCCTGATTCCACGCGTCTCTTCTTTACCGCGGAGGACCGCGGGCGTGAGCCGATTTATACCGTTCCCGCCACGGGCGGAGGCATTCGCATTGTCGTCCATGGCGATGCCCATCACGGCGACGTGCAGCTGGCCCCCGACGGCAAGTCGATGATCTACAGCGGAAGCAGCGGCTCGCATCCGGCCGCTATCTTCCACGGATTTTCGACCGGCGGCCAGCCAGTGCAGCTCACGCGCATGAACGATGACGTCATGAAGGAATTCGCCCTCGTTCCGGTCGATGAGGTTTCTTACCAATCCACCGACGGCGCGCGCATCGAAGGCTTCCTTGTCAAACCGCCGGACTTTGACCGCACGCGCAAGTACCCGCTGCTGGTCCTGATTCACGGCGGGCCGCAAGGAGCTTGGGGAGAAAGCTGGAGCTACCGTTGGAACCCGCAGGTCTTCGCCGCGGCCGGCTATGTCGTCTTCATGCCGAATCCGCGCGGCTCCACCGGCTACGGGCAGTCGTTCATCGACGGCATCAACGGCGAATGGGGCGGCTTGGTTTTCGACGACATCATGAGCGGCGTCGACTCCATGGTCCGCCAGCCCTACATCGATTCGCAAAGGCTCGTGGCGGCGGGCGCTTCCTACGGCGGCTACATGATTAACTGGATGCTCGGCCACACCAGCCGCTTCCGCGCCTTCGTCTCGCACGCCGGCGTGTACGATTTGCACAGCATGTTCGGCTCCACCGAAGAAATGTGGTTTCCGCTGTGGGAGTTCGACGGCGCGCCGTGGGAAAACCCCGAGATGTATGAAAAGTGGTCGCCCAGCAATTTCGTGGAAAAGTTTCAAACGCCAACCCTGGTCGTGCACGGCGAAAAAGACTATCGCGTGCCGGTCAGCCAGGCGATGCAGCTCTTCACCGCGCTACAGCTTCGAAAGGTGCCGTCGAAATTCCTCTACTTCCCCGACGAGGGCCATTGGATCCTTAAACCCCGCAACAGCGTCCATTGGTATCAGAGCGTGATCGATTGGCTGAACGAATGGACCGGCCGCCCCTGGACACCGCCCGCCGAAGCCCCCAGCTACCGCCGCCCCGCACCGCCGGCGTCCATTCCGCCCACGCTCACCGGGCCAGCAATTCCGACGGTCTCGCGGTGAAGGTCGGAGTTCGCGGTTAGAACCTGAACTCCTGCCCTGAAATTGACCACGTTTGCCGGCGCCGCCGAGTTCCCTCCCGGTAGTAGCAATATGACTAACATGGTCATGTAGGTTTGTCCATAATAGACTCATTGAACGCGTGACCATTTCGGAGGTTAAGAGCCGCTTAAGCGCCTACCTCAAGAAGGTGCGAGCAGGCGAGACCATCCTGATACTTGACCGGAATCAACCTGTCGCAAAGCTCGAGCCAGTGGCCGCGAAGGACGACCCCGCCGGACGCCTTGAGGATCTCGTCCGTACGGGAGCGCTGCGTCGCGCCACGAAGCCGAGTTCGACGAAATGGCTTCGCGAGAAGCCACCTGCCTCGCGCAAGGACATCGTCGAGACGCTCTTGGAAGGGAGGCGAGGGGGCCGGTGAGATTCTGGGACAGTTCCGCTCTCGCAGCGCTTTTCATCAAGAATCCCCAGCGAGAACGAATGCGTTCTTATTACGAGCAGGATCCGGTGATTGCCATGTGGTGGGCAACGCCGATCGAGATTACTTCGGCCCTTACGCGCCAGGAAAGGGAAGGATCTCTCACTAGTTCCGATACGGACGCCATAATTCAGCGCTTGCAGGACGTCAGCCCAACGTGGGAAGAGTTGCAGCACACAGTTAGGCTCCGGAACACCGCGTTACGTCTACTGCGGGTGCATCCCTTGCGAGCAGCTGACGCCCTCCAGCTTGCCGCGGCACTTGTTGCTGCGAAAGGAGACCCTTCATCGATCGACGTAGTATGCCTCGATCATCGGCTCACTCAAGCCGCCAGGCGCGAGGGCTTTCGAGTCCTGGAGTGACAGCCTTACTCTTTCACTCGACCTAGGGACACCGTCCCAATCCGCTGGCCGTCCTCGAAAACGTCGCCCGAGAGTTTGTCACCTTGCTGTTTCATCACGAACCTGAGCAAGGCAGGACCTGGCCGGGCCTCAATCGTTACTTGATCCCCTTCCGCCGTTCCCTTTTCAATCGGATGCTGCCCGTCCGGGCTTCCTCCGGCCGTCCCGGTTACCACGGCGCCTTTCTGCGCCAGCACCATGTAGCCAGGCATTTCGCGGTCGCCCAAAGAAAGAATCCCCGACCACGTACCGGATACATCCGCCGCTATGCAGAGTCCGGTGCAAGCGACCAACATCATCATCAATCGCATCATGAGAACCTCCCTCTCTACGACCCGGTTTCAAGGAATGCGTCTGAACTTCAAGATAGTTGTCTGAAGTTGCTCGGGATTGAGACTAGCAGCCGGGCTTCCGGACCTTATCTCCGGCCACCAGCAGCACTTCCCGAATCGCTTCGACAACCAGCTCCGGTTGGTTTCCGATGCCGTGGCTCGAATCCTCCGCGACCACCTGGCAGGCACGGGTCGAAAGTGTAGCCATGTCGGCCTGCAACTCCCGATTGATCTCGGCTCGAACTCCCGATCCCTGGCCCTGCGACACCACCACCAGCGGGATGGTCAGCTGCCGCCGCGCAGCCGCAACCTCAAATCCGCTTTCTCTCGTGTGTGCCAGTTCGTTCGCCATTGCGTAATAGCGGCTGGTGCGATAGGCGGTCGCGAGCACAAAATCGCGCACCTGGGGATCGGCCTGTCCGGGTGGTGTCGCGAGGTTCACGCCCATCAATCGAAGAATTCCTAAGGACGCCGCGATGAGGCCGAGCTTGAGGATGACGTCCGGTGGCTTTCCCGAGGGCAATCCAGCCGCGGCGTACCGCTCACCTTGGGTTTCGTGGGATGCACTCACCAGCACCAGGCCGGCGACCATTTCAGGATGCCCCGAGGCAACGATTCTAGTATTGAAACCACCGAACGAAAGACCCACCAGGATGACGGGACTGGCAATCCCACTGTTCTGAATGAGTGCGGCAAGCTCGTTGGCGATTTGACCGCTTGTGCGCGGGGCAGGCCCCGGATCACTGTAGCCCATTCCCGCCCGGTCGTAGGTGCAGGTCTGAGTAAACTTCGCCACTTCCGGCGCGACATCGGCCCAGCTGAAGGCACCGCCGCCCAGCCCGGAATCAAACAAGACTGCAGGAGTTCCAGGTTCAGCCGAACCCGTGCACCAGATGTGAAGGTTGTGTCCGCCAACGTCAACGAGCCTTCCCGGGGGAGGCGTCACGGCAAGATCACTGCGGCTCGCGAGCCATTGATAGGACGCACCGGCAAGGGCAGTGATCAGCAGCAGCCCCACGACGCCAAGGAGGATCTTTTTGAATCGGTTGAGCAGCCGGCCCATTTTGAAACCTCTTGTGCCCCTCAACGGCGGATGTCCCCGTGCCTACTCTCCTGCTCAATCGCGGGGCCATGCTCTGCCCTGAACTCGCTATTCCCGCCGCAGCGCCACCATCGGATCAGTCTGTGAAGCACGGCGCGAGGGCAGCCAGGCGGCCAGCATCGCGATCAACACGAGAACGGCAATCGCGAGGCAAAACGTCCAGGGGTCCCGTTCGGAAACCTGGAACAACAGCGTTCGCGCCAAACGTGTGACAACGAGCGTCCCCCCGAGGCCCACGATCACGCCGCCGATCGTCCAGCGAAGAGCATGAGAGAGCACCAGCTTCAGAATGTTCCGGGACGTTGCGCCCAGCGCCATGCGAATTCCTACTTCCTGCGTTCTCTGCACGACTAGAAAAGAAATCACGCCATAGAGACCAGTCGCTACAAGAAGCACGGCGATGGTCGCAAACAGTCCCAGCAACAGGGCAATAAACCGGGGACGATCGGCGAGTTCAGCCACGCGCCGGCTCATCAACTCGATATTCACGGGCAGAGTCGGGTCCAGGGCCGCTACCGCGCGGCGCACTGACGAGGAGACGCTCCGCGGGTCAAGCGTTGTGCGCAGGATGATACTGGCTTGCCGCGATATCCCCTCCGCGACGCCACGTTTTCGCGGAGTGTAGTACTCAGGATCATCGCTTCCGGCGAGTTCGGGATTGTTCTTGACATTAGCGGCAACGCCAACGATCGTCCGCCAAGGCCCTTGATAGCCCCAGCGCATGGATTTACCCAGCACTTCTTCATTCGGGAAGAGGCGGCTCGCCAAGGCCTCGCTGATGATCACAACTTGCTGATCGGGATTCCGGTCACTGTCGATGAAGGAACGGCCGCGAAGAATGGGAATTTCGAGGACTTGGAAGTAATTAGGGGTAACAATGCGCCAAGCCACCAACCCGCCTGTCCCCTCGGGTGGACGCGGCCTGCCTTCGACCTCAATCGCCGCATACAGTATCGAGCGGGTTCCGTTCTGCGCGTTTGTGTCGCTCACACCGCCCGCCAGCGGAACAGAATCGGAGAGAGCTGCATCCTCCAGCCCAGGGACGCTTTGCAGCCGTGCTTCAAGCTGCTCGAAAAATAGTCGCCGCTCCTCCGGCGAACCGTATCTTTGGCTGAGGACGATCGGCGCCGTCAGAATGCTCTCGGTGCGCATGCCAAGAGGCACACTTTCCAGGTTCAGCAGACTCTGGGTCAAGAGTCCCGAGCCCGTCAGCAACGTGAGCGACACGGCAACTTGCGCCGCAACCAGCCAATGACCGAAGCTCCAGCGCCTTCCCGCGATTCCTCTGGCTTGAAGGGCTTCCGAAGTGGCGATACACGTGCTCGGCGCGAGCCCGAAAATGATTGCGGAAAAGATAGACACCGTCACGCAGAAAAGCAGCACTCGAACGTCCAAAGTCGCTTGCTCCAGGTGTGGGATGCCTCTGGGCGCCATCCGGACCGCGGTGGCGAGGATGATCCAAGCCAGAAGAGCGCCGGGCGCGCAGCCGAAAACACCAAGCAGCAGGCTCTCCGTCAAATTTTGACGGACCAAGCGGCTTCGAACCGCGCCGATGGCGGCGCGCAGCGCAAATTCCCGCTGGCGCACGGCCGCCCGAGCGAGCAGCAGATTGCCCACGTTGGCGCAGGCGATGAGTAAGACAGCAATGACTGACCCGAACAGCAACCAGGCAGCGAGACGCACGTCCTGCAGTTGACGATCGCGGAGCCCGCGTACCCGCAGCTTGACCTCGGCACGGAAGGCCTCGGGAACCCTCTTGAGAGATTCCTCGAAAACGGGTCGCAGAGCCGTTTCCGCTTGAGGAACTGTCACACCCGGCTTCAGGCGTCCAAAGGCTCGCAACAGAGCCATCCTGCGGAAATCCAGCGCCTGCGGGAGCAGCAGATCCGCACGGACGAGTGTCGGCATTTCAAAATGCCGTGGGAGCACGCCGACAACCCTCACCGGCTCGCCGTCCAACGAAATCGTCTGTTCGAGAACGCTCCGGTCGCCGCCAAAGCGGCCTTGCCAGAACCCGTAGGAAATGACCACCGCCTTTGGCGCATTGGGACGATCGTCATCCGCGATGAAATCCCGGCCGAGGAGCGGCCGGATGCCCAAAGTCTTGAGGAATGTCGACTCGACCGCTGCGCACTGCAAGCGCACAGGGTTTTCGTCCGTCAAGTCACAGGGTCGGTTGCCGGGCGCAAGAGTCGTCATGAATTCGAAGGGCGCCCCGGAATTACGCCAGTCTGGCCAGTCCGTGGCAAGGACAAACTCGTTGGTATCCAGCGGAGCCGTCATGCCGATCGACACCAGGCTCTTCTCATCAGGGTAGGGAAGGCTTCGAAATAGAATGCGATCGACGGCGCTGAACACCGCGGTGGCCGTTCCAATTCCCAGCGTCAGCGCCAGGTCGCGCTTAGGGTGAAGTCCGGGCTGCGCAAGAAGCCACGCCACGAGTACCGAAGATCTTGGCTGAGTGTTTCCAGAAAGGAAAACATTCTCCACTCTCCGCATTCACCCGCTGAGATTCATGAGATACACTCGCGTGTCTTCGGGCTCGTCGAAGATCGGCCCGCCCGAGTCCGCGGCCAGCAACGAGCGGTAAGGCCGCCAGACGGCCGTTATGGCAGCGGCGGGCGCGGCCAGCAGCAACAGCCGCCAACCGTTCCCAAGCGCCCAAAGTTCCAGCGAAGCCATCGACGACGCGTAGACCAGCATGCCCACGGCGGTGAACGTCCAGAGAATGATGACGTGAGCGCGTCCCGCGACGTAGCTGCACGTGAAAGGGATCTTCCAGAATCCCCACAGCGCAAACTCGATGGTGATCCAGGCAACCAGCGCCAATACCGCGCCATGGACGATCGCGGCGGAGAAACCCCACAGCATCGCGGCGCCGGGCGTCGTCAGGGCAAGCAGGGGAATCGGTCCCGCCGCCCAAACCGCTTTGCGTGTCCCCTTGAGGTAACTCTCGATGGTCGCGCCGGCATGAAACCGAAACGCCCAATTCGCGGGCAGATCCGAGGGAAAGGCAAACACCACCCTTATGCCGACCAGTGCCAGGAACAGAAGAATATAAGGCTGCGACAAGAGGCGCAGGGAAGGACCTCCCATCAACGACAGGGACCAAGTCTGCGCGAAGACAATGGCCGCCCCCACGGCCAGGAAGGCGCCGAAATAGAGACGGTGCTGCCTGCTGCGTCCCAGCGTCCACAGCGTGAACAGAAAGGCCGCCCGCTCGGAAGGCTCCTTGAGCCACGTTCGCCGCAACGCGCCGCGAAACGCCTGCGCGGCCTGCGAGTCCCGTGCGCCGTGTTGCCCCGCCGATTCCAGCGAGCGCCGCATGAACCTTTGATAACTCAGCAGGTAGGTTCCCGCCGCCACAAGCGTCACTCCGGCGGCCGCCAAAACAGCCGAGCCGGCAAGCGCTGTGAATACCGCTCCGTGGCGTCCCGCGAGGCTCTCGCCCAAGGCCGCAAACCATACGGGCGGCAACGCAAAGATGGCGAAGCTCTGCTTGGCAAGCAGGCTCACCGACGCCGCGCCCGAAAGCACGCGGCCGGGCAACATCGGCAGCAGCACGATAATGCCGAGAAACGAGGCTGCCAGCAGCGACTGGACAAAGGGCGAGATACGCTCGAAGAGTTTGGGCCTCAGGACATTGGTGAGCACGCCCTGCATCGCAATCACGAGCAGTACGGCAAACAGGCCTGCCCCGCAAAGGCTCACCCAGTGTCCAAAGAAGAAAAGGAGTCCTTCGATATTTCCCGCCCTCTTCGGCACCGCGGCGATTGGGAAGAACAAGGCTGATCCCGCATTAGCGATCACGAAAAACATGCCCAGAAACTTCGCCAGCGCCTTGACTTGCGCTTCAAACAAAACGCGCACGGAAACCGGCTGCGGCCCTAGAATCATGTAATCGCGGCGGTCGGGAAGTAGCCGGTCCCACTGCAAGGTGGTCAGCAGCCCCAGCACGGCCATTTCAAAGGAAAGCCAAAAGAACCGGTCACCGAACACGGCAAGGTCCCGCGCCGCTTCCGGCATCCGCGCCAGCGTCACGTAGTATTTGGGAATCCAGAACAGGCAAAGCAGGCCGGGGAAAGCCAGGATCGCCATCAGGTTTGCGGAAGCAAGCTGCGGATCGTCGTGCGTCGAAAGCAGGTCGTTGTAGAAGAACCGCTCATAGAACAGATTGGCGAGTCGGCGGGTGGGAGACACCGTGGACCTTTCCGGCAAAGCGTCCAAAAACGAGGGCATCAAGCCCGGGCCTCAATTGCGGCCACGATCTCGGAAGCAATACGGCTCGTGTCTTCCTGCACGACAAGCTGGGTAAAGACGTCCTCGAGCGACGGCATCTTCATCAAAGTGCGCAAAGCCTGCACGGAATCATGAGCCACCGCCCGGCCTTTACGCAGGATGATCACTCTCGTGCAGATCTTTTCGACCGTCTCGAGGGCATGAGAGCTGTAGACGATCATCTTGCCCGCCAGCGCCAGTTGCTTCACCAGGTCTCGAAAGACAAGCGCCGAAGTCACATCGAGTCCCGAGAGGGGCTCGTCAAAAACCAATACCGGCGGATCGTCAAGCAGCGCGGCGGCGATCAGAATCTTTTGCCGCATGCCTTTGGAATAGGACGATATGCGCGCCCCGCCATCCGGTCCGAGAGAAAACAGCTCCAGCAGGCGCCGGATTTTCCGGTCCGTTGCGGCCGCGGGCATCTCACGAAGGCAGCCGACCAGCTCCAGATACTCGCGGCCGCTCAAATAGGTATAAAGATGTGGAACTTCAGGAAGGTACCCCAGCTTGCGTTTGTAAGCCGTCAAGTCGTTCCTGGCCGGCGCGCCGTCGAAGTAAACGTCTCCTTCGCTCGGTTCGAGCAAGCCGGTCAGCATGTTGACGGTCGTTGACTTCCCCGAGCCGTTCGGCCCCAGCAGGCCGAGCACCTCTCCGGGGCGCACGCAAAAACTCAATTCGCGCACTGCGTAGAACGGGCCGAACCGCTTTGAGAGAGCACGCGCCTCGAGCATGGCTTACCCTCGTGTCGCGGCCGACGGCTCGAACAGCTCGGCCCAAAGTCCCGCCGGAGGATTCCAATCGAGTTCCCGCAGCCCCTCCGACGTTGGCGCCGGCACAAACAGCGTGCCGTGCCCGTAAGCGCAGATGTATTCGGTGCCGGGCAACTGGAAAAGAATGCTGCCGATCACGCCCAGCGGCAGCGGCATGCTCAGCTTGCGAAGACAGATGAAGCAACGCAATCGCTGATCCACCAGCGACTGCCAAACCACCGCCACGCAGAGCATCGCGAAGACGAACGTGCTGAGGAACGCCCACACGCCCGCGAAATAGCTCGCGGGTGAGGGCCGTACGGCCAGCCACAGGATGGCGAGCATCACAAGAGGGGGCAATGCCTTGGCAAAGAGGAAGAAATAGTTCCGCAGCAACGTCCAGCGAGCGGAGCCGTGCCTTAGAAGTGTGCGCCGCAGCGACCAAATCTGCACAAGGCCAAGCAGTGCCAGCAGCAGAAGGGCCCCTTGGATAATCCCGGAAGCGGCGTAAACTCGCGAGCGTGAGGCCTCGCGGAAGGGAATCCAGTGCACCGGCGCGCCGAGCGCCTCGATGAACTTGGCGGCTCTCCCCGCCCCCGGCCGCAACAAGAGGCTGGCGTAGACCTCGCGGCCCGCCACGCCGACGGCGCGTGTCCAGAAGCGATCGGTGTCGTTGAGGAACCAATACCCATGGGGCATCACGGCAACCACGCGGTAGGGTGTGCCACTGACTTCCACGAGACGCCCGACGATGGCCGGGTCCGCGCCGAGAGTCCCCTGCCATAGCTCGTAGCTGATCACAATCTCCCGGCGCTGCGTGCCCGTGAATCCTGTTCCCAGCAGCGGCTGCACGCCCTGTAACGCGAAGAAATTTCCTGACACCGCCTGTCCCGCGAAAGGCTCGCCCGCTTCTCCAGGCCGGCTGATGCGCGCAACCATGCGGTGATACGCAGCTGCCTCCTCGGGGGCATGGCTGGCGACATCAAAACCCAGCGCCACGCGGCGGTTCGAGATCGAGAACCTGTCCGGATCTTGCAGAGGCAAATCTCGGAGGTAATGGGGGATCAGGAGCAGTGCCAGCAGGGGAGGTAGAACCACAGCGGCGGCCGCATAGGCCATCACCGGAATGCGCGACGGGATCCCCACACCATCCGCCGGTTCGTCGCACATCAGCTGGTAACATTCGTGCGCGATCGCCTTCTGGTCGCCCAGCCGAAACGCGGCCTCATCTTTCGCCGCTTGCGGCGCAAGGCCCGCGGCGAGGTTGTCCTCCGTAGCTTCCTGCAGGTGAAGCCGCAGTTCTTCGGCGATCCTCCGCCGCAGCTCCCGCCGCTCGCACCACCGTCGCCACAGACCTCGCAGCACCGCCGCCTCCCTACCCCAGCTTCATGATGCGCCCCATAATTCCCGCGAGCGCTTCCCAATTCGCCTCTTCCTCGCCGAGATGCTTGCGCCCAAGCGGCGTCAGCGAGTACAGACGCGCCTGCCTCTGCTTTTCCGTCAGCCCCCAGCGCGAGCGAATCCAGCCCTTCTTTTCCATGCGGTAAAGGGCCGGATAAAGCGACCCCTCTTCAATCTTCAGGAGCTCGCGCGAAACTTCCCGGATGCGCTGCGCAATCGCGTAGCCGTGCAGCGGCGCGCCCGAGATCACCTTCAGCACGATCAGGTCAAGGGTCCCTTGCAGTAAATTGAGCCTGGTCACTTAGCTTCTCTATGTACTTAGACGGTCTAGGCAATTATGGACCTGCCGGACGGCCGTTGTCAAGACGGCCGTAACCGGCCCCGGCCCGATTCCGCCAGAAAGGTATCCGCCTCTGCATATGGGCGTCGAAAAGCCCTGTTAGAATGGCGTGAAGGAGCGATTGCGAATGCACAAGATAAGCCGCGCTGCGTTTCTTGGTTCCGTGACATCGGTGTTGGCCGGGCTGCTGCCGGCACAGGAAAAACCACGTGCCAGCCCTCACGAAAAGGTCTCGGCCAAGATCGGCGCACACGAGATTACGATCGAGTATGGCCGGCCTTACAAAAAGGGCCGCAAAATCTTCGGAGGGCTGGAACCCTTCGGAAAGGTCTGGCGAACGGGGGCCGACGAGGCCACCACCTTCACCACCACCGGCGACCTGATGGTCGGCAGCCTGCACGTTCCGGCGGGAGCGTACGGCCTTTTCACTTTGCCCACGGAAAAGGGCTGGACCCTCATCCTCAACAAAACAGCCAAGCAGTGGGGCGCTTTTAAATACGACGAAGCGATGGACCTCGGCCGCACGCCGCTGACAATGACACTGGCCGCGACCCCGCTCGAGCAGCTTACGATTTCGATCGAGCCGGCCGGCGCCGGCAAAGGCACCCTGAAGATCGCCTGGGATGATCGCGTCGGAACCGCCGAGATCATGGCCCACTAGCGCCCGACGAAATGACTAAAAGCAAGAGGGCCGGAATCCTGAGAGGATTCCGGCCCTTTTGTCGTCCTGCCCGCGCTTACGGGTTGATAATGACTTTCGTCAGGTTGGCTTCGCGGTTGTAGAGCCGGTCAAACATTTCCGGGCCGCGCTCCAAAGGAACCGTGGCGCTGATCATCTCCGCGACGCGGATCGCCTTACGGCCCATCAGCTCCAGGCACGCCGGGTAATCGTTCGAGGAGGCGCAGGAACCCAAAACGCTAACCTCCCTTGTCACAACTGATTGCAAAGGAAAGCTGACCTTGGCTGTGATGTTCCCGATGAGCGTGACAATGCCGCCCTTGCGGACGCAGTCGATGGCCATCTGCACCGTGGCCTCCGCCCCGACGGCTTCCATGACGACGTCGGCCCCCCGGCCCCCGGTCATTTCGCGAATCAGGGCCGGCACATCCGCCAAGCGCGAGTTGATCGTCTGATCCGCGCCCAGCTTCTTGGCCAACGCCAGGCGGTCATCTTCGAGGTCGACCGAAACAATCCGGCCACAGCCCGCCGTGCGCAAGGCCTGCAGTGTCAGCAGCCCGATCATGCCCGCGCCCACGACAACCGCCGTGTCGCCAAGTTTCACCGGCGTGATGTTCACCGCATGCACCGCCACCGACACCGGCTCCACCATGGCCGCTTCGTCGAAGGACAAGTTGTCAGGAATTTTGACGACGATATGATCCGGCACGGCCACGAACTCGGCGAACGCGCCGTGCCGCCGGTACTCCGTGCAGGAAACGCCCAGCACACGGCGGTTGTCGCACAAATTCGGCTGGCCCTGACGGCAGAAATAGCAGCGCTCGCACGAGATCATCGAGTCGAAGGTGACCCGGTCGCCCTCCTTGAAACCGCTGACCTGCGCGCCGGTTCGAGCCACCACGCCGGACGCTTCATGGCCCATGATCACGGGAGGAATGCGGCGTCCGGAGCTGCCATCGAAGCCATGGACGTCGCTCCCGCAAATACCGCACGATTTTACGCGGATCAGCACCTCTTTCGGGGCGATCTCAGGTTCAGGAACATCTTGAACTTTCAGCTGCTTGTACTCTTCCAACAAAAGGGCTTTCATCTGCGTTTAGAAACCTCTTCACAGCCTCGGGAGCCGTCCGCTCACGAAGCACTTCGCATACAAGGCCGCAGGGTGTAAGGAAAACAACCATCCGGCGTCTTCTTGTCACTATAGCGTGGGCCGCGTGCGGAAGTGCAACAACGCTGCCACCATCTCATCCGAGCGTAAACCCCTCGCGCCGGGCAAGGGTAAGAATTACTCGTCTGTCCGTCTCTGTACGAATTCGCACGTGAAAACATTGCGAGAAGTTCCTGGTTTAACCCTCCCGTTTTGTAGTGCTTCGACGTAGACCACCGCCGCAGTGTGCATTGGAACCCGCCGTGCTCCTACGACCCGAGGAGGTGTCGTCGATGAGAAAACAGGTAATTCTTGCACTCTTCGCCACAAGCGTTCTGACCGCGCAGGGACCCTCAGTGAATCCCGCGAGCGTCGAGGTACCGGCAGGCGGCGTGCCCATCTACAACGTCAACGTCGTCGCCCGGACGACTAAGGCCATCAACTACCACCATCGCAGCGGCCCCACCAAGATCGGGTTTGCTGGCACCGTTCTGCTGCCCGATGCCAAGGGCGAGGCCAAAGTTGAAAGCAAGAAGGGCGCGGTGCAAGTCAAGGCGGAATTCAAAAATCTGGAACCGCCCACACGTTTCGGAAGGCAGTATCTGACCTACGTTTTGTGGGCCATCACACCCGAAGGCCGTCCGAGAAACCTGGGCGAGATCCTCACCAACCACAACTATAAAGGGCAATTGGAGACGAGTTCGGAAGTGCAGGCTTTCGCTCTCGTCGTCACCGCCGAGCCCTACTACGCCGTGACCGAGCCCAGCGACGTGGTTGTGATGGAGAACGTCGTCCTGCCTGAAACCGCCGGCTCGGTCCAGACCGTGGATGCCAAATTTGAGTTGCTGAAGCGCGGCAGTTACACCTACGACAAATCCAGGGCAGAGACAGTCGAACCGGCCGGGAAGAAGATCTCCGTCGATCGCTATGAGGCGCTGCTCGAGGTGTACCAGGCGAAGAACGCCGTGCAACTCGCGCGGGTACAAGGCGCCGACGAGCACGCCCCTGACAGCATTCGGCTGGCGGAACAACTCCTTCGCGAGGCTGAGGCGCAATACGCCGCGAAGCAAAAAAGCAAAGTCGTTGTAGCGACAGCCCGCCAGGCGACGCAAACCGCCGAAGACGCACGGCTGATATCGATGCGAAAACAGGAGCTGCCTTCCGAGGGTAGCGCGCAGTAACACGGCTCGTGACAGGTTTGGGTGCGAGCGTCCGGTCAAGCAAGCGTGCGGGCGCTAGCTAGTCCGGCGCTCCACCCAATGCGTCATTCCTAGCGCCACCAGGCCTACGCCAATCCCCGCCAGCCCATCCACCAGGTAGTGATAGCGGCCATATATCGTGGCCGTGAAAATCAAACCAGCCAGCGCCAGCATCAGCCCGCCGGGCCAGCGGCGCTCCGGCATGACACGCAGCAACCCGAACGCCGCCGCAAAGGCCGACGATACATGCGCGCTCGGAAACACGCTCGTGTGGATGCCGTGGCCGCCGAGCAGCCACCAGTTGAACCGCCGGAAGACATTGTCGAGAGCCGCGTCTTCTCCAGGGAACACCGCCCGTGGCGGCTCGGAAGGGAAATACGGAAAGAGGCTGTAGGAAAGCAACGCCCCTAGCAGATACGTAACGAGGAAACGGTCCACTGCATCCCGCTTCCCGTAAAAATAAAGCACTCCTACGGAGAATGGGCCGACCGCGTAAACCAGCGCGTAGGAAATTTCGAGGATCGATGGAAGCAGCCGCCCCCACGACTCCACGGCGGCGCGAAAGCCCCACTCGTTAAGAAGCAAACGGTCCCAGACAATCCATCCCTGCTCGAGTTCGTAAGTATGTTCAGCGGGAGCGAACCAACCCATTTCACGGTAGGCCAGCAGAACGAGCGCCACCGGCGCCCAATCGCGCAGCGCAGCCAGCGCGGAACCAGGACGCCGTTGTTCGGCGTATCCTACCAGGAGGTACGCCGTGAGCAGCGTCAGGTTCACGCCTGCGGTAAAGATCGCGGTCTCGGAAGCAATAGGCAAGCAAAAGCCGACAATCGTTGCGTAGACGAAGTACGCCAGCAGAACCGTCTCCGAGCGCCGCAATAGGAAGGAACCCACATCATTCCTGGAAAGCGCCCCGGCGGGAAGTGGAGAGAAGAGAAGGTTGCCTTTTTGTTCGCGGCTTTTTTCGTCCACGCCCAACGCTTTCATCTCTCCTTGCGATGCACGATCGGGACCATGCGTTCCCACGGGTTGGCCGAGAGCGCCACAGCCCGAAAAGCCACCTCTGCCGATGGTTTGAGCGGCGAAACCTGCGATCATCCGCCTACTGTCGCTAGTGGGTGTCAGTTTTTTCTGGCGGCTATGAGGATTGTTGTGCCGGCGCCCCGGCAGCATGCGGGACGGCCTGGCGAGTTTTGCGCTTGCCGTTCGGAAAGCGGGGAAACGCGGTTCTTCCGTGTTCGCCCGGATGACTGCGCTTAACCCTCTGTCAGAAGATCCAACGCCGCCCCGACACCGCCCTTTGAGAACGGGACACCGGCGGCGGCCAGGCCCATCTCGACGCCGCAGAGGGTACCGGCCAGCATCAGCTCGTTGAAATCGCCCAGATGTCCGATGCGGAAAACTCTTCCTTTCAGTTTTCCCAGCCCCGCGCCGAGCGAAAGGTTGAAGCGCTCGAGGATCACACGCCGCAACTCGTCGGCATCATGGCCCTCGGGCATCAGAACGCCTGTAAGGACATTGCTGTATTCCTCGGCGTTGGCGCAAACGATCTCCAGGCCCCAGGCCCGCACGGCGGCTCGCGTCGCCTCGGCCAAACGGCCGTGGCGCGCAAATACGTTTTGCAAGCCTTCCTCCTGCAACATGCACAGGGCCTCACGAAGGCCATAGAGCAGATTGGTCGCCGGAGTGTAGGGGAAGAACCCGTTCTTGTTGGTTTGCAGCATCGGCTGCCAATCCCAATACGACTTTTGCAGCCCGGCACGGCGGGAGACGGCCAGTGCTTTCTCGCTGACGGCGTTGAAGCTCAAGCCCGGCGGCAGCATCAAGCCCTTTTGTGAACCCGCGACAGTCACATCCACGCCCCATTCATCATGCCGGTAGTCGATCGACGCCAGACTCGAAATCGTATCGACCAGCAACAGAGCCGGGTGTTTCGCGCGATCCATGGCCTTGCGTACTTCCGCGACACGCGTGGTGACGCCCGTCGACGTTTCGTTGTGCACCACCAGAACGGCCTTGATCGTGTGTTCGCGGTCCTCCGACAACTTGGCTTCGACGATCGCGGGGTCTACACCACGGCGCCAGTCGGTGGGCACCACGTCCACCTGCAGGCCCAGCCTCTCCGCCATCTCCAGCCACTGCGCCGCGAACTGCCCGGTCTCGAAAGCTAACACCTTGTCGCCCGGAGACAGCGTGTTCACCAGTGCAGCCTCCCAGGCTCCAGTACCCGACGAGGGGAAAATCACCACCGGACGTTCCGCCTGAAATACCGGCTTGAGATCTTCGAGGAGTCCCAAGGTCAGCCGCGAGAATTCCGGGCCGCGATGATCGATGGTCGGACGGTTCATCGCCCGCAGCACGCGATCGGGCACGTTCGTCGGTCCGGGAATCTGGAGAAAGTGGCGTCCGCTCTGGAAAGACATGATTTTCATTATCAGCCAATTCAACGGCAGAACCAATTCGCAGCTACGAAGGCGTAAGAGACCTGGCGAGCGCCTTTTGCAGATCCGCGACTCCCCTGCGCCGGCTTAGGCGGCCAACAGCTCCGCCAGCTTAGCCGGCAGGATGTTCCCTCCGCTCAGAACGCACACAACATCCAACCCGCGCGTATCGATCTTCCCTGCCAGCAACGCCGCCACGCCCGCGGCCCCGCCGCCCTCGACCACGAGCTTCTGCTCCACGGCCAGGGTCTTCACCGCCGTCACGATCTCGTCTTCTTCGATCGTGACGACATCATCTACAAACTGCTGGGCCAGGGCGAACGTCCGGTCTCCGGGTTTCGCCACCACCAGGGCGTCTGCGAGCGAAGGCGCGGGGGTGACGCTGACCGGCTTCCCTGCTCTGAACGACGCCTGCATCGAAGGATTCGCCGCCGGTTGCACGCCGATCACGCGGCAATGGGGTCGCAGAGTCTTCAGCGCCGTGGCGATCCCCGAAATCAGCCCGCCTCCGCTCACCGGCACAAGCACACAGAGGTCGCCTTCGAGCTGATCAGCCAACTCGCACCCAACCGTGCCGTCGCCGCCAATCGTCTCCTCGGAATCATAGGGATGGATCAGCAGCCGGTTGGACTCGCGCTGCACGCGGAAGGTCGTGTCCCAGCGCTCCTGAAACGTGTTGCCGCACGGTACCACCGTGCCGCCGTAACTCTTGGTGCGCTCAATCTTGAACGGGGAGGCATTGCGCATCATCACGATATGCGCGTCAACGCCGAGGGACCGCGCCGCGTATGCCGTAGCCTGAGCGAAATTCCCTGAGGACGACGTCACCACGCCACACTGCCTCGCCTGTTCCAGGCGCGCCAGAATGCTGTTGAAGGCCGGGCGCACCTTGAACGAACCCGTGGGCTGCGTCGTTTCGAGCTTGAGCCAGACCCGCTGCGACGTCATCCGACTGAGCGCCTCGGAAAAGAGGACCGGCGTCACCGGGAGATGAGACATTAATCTCTCGCGCGCAGTTTGAATTTGAGAGAACACAGTCGCTAAACCTTTCGGAGAGACAGAGGGAAAAACGTCTATACGGTCTAGTCACATGAGCCGCGGAGCAGATGCTGCGCCCCGCCCGCGAGGGCGGGGTCGTATCTCCGTAAGAGTTGACACCAGGCTTGCGCCCAGAGCACCACACCTCCCGCCGGTCGCTCCTCGTTTGTCCCCGCCCTATTTCGCACTCGCCCGCCGGCCCCAGTGTTTATCGGCGAAATCCATGTATCGCTGCCAGTCGTACTCCGTTACGTCGTGCTTGCCCGCGCGGATGTGATAACTGATGGTGCTCATCACCGGCTTGTGAATTCCCGGCATCTCGTCTGCGCCCAGCCCGGCAGTTCCAAGCAGCCGGTAGACCGGCTCCGCGCCCTTGGCCCCGAGAAACTCCCCGCGCGGATCGGCCCATAGATCGTCCTCCGCGCTGGCCACATACAGCGGACGCGGCGCAACCAGCGCCAGCAGCATGTGCTGGTCGATCGGCAGGGTGTCTTCGTTATCGTTGTACTTCTTGAAATTGGCGCAGAACCAGTGAGGGAACGCTGTATTGATGCGCTGGACGGTTTCGCCGAAGCGTCGCCGGCTCAGGGCTGCGCCTCCACAGCCCGAATCGTTGGAGATCACAATAGAGAAGCGCTCATCCTGCGCTCCTGCCCAAAGCGCTGCCTTCCCCAGCCGGGAATGTCCCATCAGAGCCACATGCTGGTGGTCGATGCTGGCATCCGTCTCGAAATAATCGACCGCCCGGCTCAGACCCCAGGCCCAGGCGCCGATCGTTCCCCATTCATCCGCGGCCGGGGCCGTCTGGCCGTTCTTATAGAAAAGCGGGTGCACACCGTTCTTGAAGCCGTCGTCGAAATCCGGATCGATGTCTCCGCAATAGATCGTCGCGATGCCATATCCCCTCGCGAGGATCTGCTCGACGGCCCAACGGCTGGCCGCCGTCCCGCGCGTTTTCTCCGTGGCCCGATTGTTCACAATTCCGGCTTCGGGGTTATCGCGCATCCAGGAGTCAGACAGTCGAATGCCCGGATCATTGTGAATCGTATGATTCCCGTTGAAGTTAAGGCCGAGAAAGATGGGAACCGGCTTGGCGGCGCCGGTCGGCAGATAGATGAGGATCTCCATCTTGGGCCCATCCTTCTTCCCGGAAAAATACACGGCCACCTGCTTCCGGATCGCCTTTCCACCTAGCGCGCGCTCATCAAGCGACAGCACCTCGCTGATTGTCTGCGGGTTGCGTCCGGGACTGCGGCCATAAACTTCCGCTTCGAACAGCCTGAGAATTTCAGGGCGCCGCTTGGCCACCCAGGTCTTCGCATCGGTGACCCGCGTACCATCCGAGAGCGTCAGCGGGTCGGGCAGCGTGTACTTGGGAACTTTGGCTTCATCGTAGTTGAAGCCCGCGGGCTGCGCCTCCGCCAGCAGAGGCAGCAGCAGGGTCGCCGAAGCAGCTAGCAGGAAAACAATGCGGGTATCCATGATGGGGTTCCTCGGGAACGCAAATTCGGATCTTGCCGGCAAACCGCCCGCTTCGAAGCGATTGTACACCGGCAAGGAAACGGGGAGCGAACGCGGCGAAATCGTGGCTACGACCGCACACGCGTGAACAGATACGTCCCGCACAAGCCGAAAATCAGGCTGGGCGACCAGGCCGCAATGGCTGGTGTGAGCTGGCTTGCGCGGCCAAGTTGCTCGAAGAGGGCGTTCAACGCGTAGTAGCAGACGGCCAACCCGATGCCAAGAACCACTCCCGTCAACGCTCCGCGGTGTCCCGCCAGCATCGAGAACGGCACTGCCAGAATCGCCATCACGAAAGCGAACAGCGGGAACGCGAGCTTCTTTTGCAGTTGCACCTGCAGGCGGATCGTGTCGAAGCCGCTTTGCGTCAGATCCAGAATATAGGCCCGCAACTCCTCCCAGTTCATCTGCTGATGCTGCTTTTCTTCCTTCATGAAATAGGTGGCGTCCTCCGCGAGGTCGGGGAACGTTCTCGACGCGAAAGACTCGAATGCCGGCACGCCGTCGCCGTCCATGTGGCGGACCCAGCCATTCTCAAAAACCCAGACGTTGTTGGCGTCATCCCAACGGGCGCGTTCGGCGGAAACATGGCGGTTCAGCTCGAACGTCTCGGGACTGAAATCATAGAGATTGATGCCGGCTAGAACTTTAGCCTCCGAATCGAAGAAGCGGTGATAGAAGATGCGGTTGCTCTGCCCGGCGGTCCACTGGCGGTACGGCCGCAGATAGCTGCGCACGGGGCGGCCCTTGATCTCGTCGCGGATGGCATCCTGCCGCCGGTTCATCTCGGGCAAGTAATAGTAGTCGAGGGAGAACAACGCGGCGCTGAGTACGAACGAAGTGGCCAAAATAGGCGCCGCGAGCCGGTAGAGACTTACACCGCATGCTTTGAAGGCTGTGATCTCGTGGTGCTTGGCCAGTATGCCGAAACACACCAGGGTCGCCACCAGAACCCCCAATGGAGTCGTCTCGTAAACCAGGTATGGTGTCAAGTAGTAGATATAAGGGACAAACAGGCCCATCTTGCCGCGGGCAAGCATATCGCTCAGCAATTCGAAGAAGCTGAACACAAACCAGACGACCACAAACGCCGCGACCAGAACCGCCAGATAGTAGAGAAACGTCCGCAGCACATAGCGATCGACAATCGGGATGAGCGGCGCCGGAGGTTGCGCCTCGGCTGGCGGCGGGCTTCCCCGTACCGGGCCTCGCTGGGGGTGCGCGGTTCGTACGGGGACCTCCTCCGCGTTACGACTGACCCGGTTGCGCCGTCGTTCGAAGAGCGCGCGCAGCCGGGCGGCAAACACCGCGGCGATGTCCCTGCGGTTCGGTGCGTCCAACTGGGTCAGGAGCACCATGCCGACAACCGCGAAAATTGCGTTCGCCATCCATACAGCGGGAATGACCGGCAGTATCCGTTCAATCGCCAGGGCGATGCCGCCAAGCCAGATCATCCAATAGGCGAAAACGAGCAGCACACTGAACACAACTCCCATCGAACGGCCCGCTCGCTGAGACGTGACGGCCAGCGGAATGCCCACTAGTGGGAAAACCAGACAGGCCACGGGGAACGAAAAACGCTGATGCAGTTCAATAGCAGCCTCAATCGGGTGCTCGCCCGATACCGACTCCGCCGCCAGCTCGGCCGTATCCATGTGATCGAACGGGCGCGCGCTGAGGGAGGGACCCGAGCGGGAAATCTCCAGGACCTGGTCCGTCTGGTCAAAACCCTGGCGGTGATACTCGTTGGCATCGGAGGCCTGCTCGAACCGTTTGGCGTGCGAAAGGTGAAGTTGGATCCGGTTCTGCTCGGGCCGCGGGACGGCGACGGCTTCTTCCGCCACGGTAATGGCGGGTCCATCCACGGTGGATTGCGCGCCGGAGATGGAACCGCGTTCGCCGGGTGGCCTGGTATCGGCCAGAAATACGCCCTGCCAGCGCACGACCGGGCCCGGAATCACATCCCGCACATAGAGAACCATGTTCGGAAAGTCCTCGATGAACACGCGGGGTTGAATCTCCGCGGTCGCCTGGGAAATCTTCAGAGTTTCGCTGCGGCGGTTGAGCTCCCGTTGCGCCATGGGGTTGATATACAGCGTGGTCGCCGCGCACGCCAGCGCGCCCACAAAGGCCCACAGGAAAATCGGCGCCGCCACCTTGCGGCTGGGAATGCCCGCCGCGCGCATGGCCGTGATCTCGCCGTCGGTCGAAAGCCGTCCCAGGCCTACGAGAACACCGACCAGCACGCCGATGGGGATCGTGAAGCGTAGCGTCTGCGGAAGAATAAGCAGGACCAGGCCTGACACCTCAGCAGTCGAACTGCTGGGGCCGACCATCAGTTCCATGATCCGGCCGACCGACCGCAGAAAAAGCACGAAGGTAAATAGCGCCGTCCCGATCAGGGTGCTGACCACGATTTCGCGGAAGATGTAGCGGAAGAGAATGCCCACAACCCGGGGGACCTTAAGGGAGACTCGGGCGTCTCCCTTCCAAGTCCGATTCTATCGCAGCGGCCCACTTGCGCGATGTAAGCCTGGCGGGTTTCAACACGAGCAACTACGGGCGATCACGGCCACGCACTATCCCCTTTCAGCACAGCTTCGGCGGAAACCAAGTCATCCCTCCAGCCCCGGGATGGCAATCCGATTGCCCCTCAAACCTCCAAAGACACATCGAGGAGGGACGAGAGGGGATGTCTTATCGAAGTCGAATACTTCTAGGCGCGGTCCTTGTTATCACTCCGGTGCAATGCCTGGCGCAAGGGGACCCACGGCCCCGTGTCTTTATCGAACAGAGCGAATCCTGGGCTTTGGGAGGTTGGAGTCCCTTCTTCGGCCTTCTTGCTGCTGGAGGCGGCGCCCGGCCCCAGACCGCCGAGATCATCAACACGTTTGCAAAACGCTGTCCCGCGGTGACACCAACCCTGCAGCGCGAAAACGCCGCCTATATCGTTCTTCTCGAACGGGAAGGAGGGAAGGGCCTCTTTCGCAAGGACAACAAATACGCTGTGTTCACGGCTTTTGGCGATTTGGTGAAAAGTGGCTCAACTCGCATGCTCGGCAATGCCGTGGGCGAGGCATGCCAGGCGATTACCAGCCGGACCGCCGGTCCCTGACCCGCTGGCCGGCGTCTTGTGTGCTAGCTACGAGATCGAGCGGCCCAAGCTGGACACGGCTATCGAGAAAGCCCTGGGTGTCATCGAAGCCCGACACACCGTCAGGTCCGTCTGCCACGCCACGGGCGGAACCTTCCGTTTCAGCGGCCAGTTCACTGCCGAACCAGCACCACAGGGGTGCCTTCGGCGCGGGCCACAGTAAGGAAAAAGTCGCGAACGGTTTTGTACTCTTCCGCGGGAATCGCCGTGGCGCGGGTCTCCAGGCTTCGCCGGAAGATCAGTTCCCCGTCCCCGGCCTCCCATTCCGCTGAGTACGTGCCAAATGGCGTCTCCGCTTCCATCTTGGCCGGCAGTTCCTCAATCGAGAATCCCGCAGGCAGCTTGACGGCAACCGTGTCCGTCTCCGAACCGGCATCCAACACCACGGGATGGCGGCGGGTTTCTTCCAACAGCACGAGGCCGTCCCGCCGCGACACGATCGCCGGGCGGAAGACCAGTAGCTGGCCGCGCATGGATTGCGCGTAGGCGGACGCGCTGAATCCCACGTGCAGGGAAAACGTTCCGTCCTCTCCGTCTTCCGCCAACACTTTCGACACCGCGGCCGTCCCCGCTCCGCGCGTGACCCAGTGTTCAATGACCTTTCGATAATCGGGCGCGGCATATCGCCGGTGAAGCGCGCGATTATCGCTTGCCGACTGCCCACGGCAAAGCTCCCGCAGGTCCACTTCGATCGACCCGTCCGCCGCCAGGTTCACCTGCGTTGTGCGCTCGAGTTTGCTAGCGGAGGGCGGGGCTGCCGGCACTCGCATCAGCCCGCCCTTCTCAGGCGCCGCGATCACAGCCAAACTGTCTTGCTGATCACTGGGCAAGTAGCCCACAGGCGTCGCGGCGTCGGTTGGGTCAAAAAGCAGCAGGCGGCCCAGCGATTCGTGGACGCCCACGGCGGGCACTTGCGTTTCGGGAGAAACGCGTACCGCCACAATAGCGTGGTTGAACTGCTGCGGCGATGCCCAGGATTCGCGGACATAGTGCGGGTCTCCCGAGAAGATCGCCACGGGATAGGCTTCGATGCCGGCCGCCGCCAGCAAGGAACGCATCAGGTTCGCTTTGTCCTTACAGTCGCCGTATGATTTCGAAAGCACTTCCGGCGCCGGGTGCGGCTGGTAGCCGCCTCCCCGCCCCACGCCGGTTTGAATCGACACATATTTAATACCTTGCACATAGCTGCCGATGGCACGGATGCGATCCAGTTCCGATCCCGAAGCCGCGGTCAACTCGCGTGCTTTCGCCGCTACGCTTTCATTTCCGGCCACTGGTCTGCTGTTCAGCTCAGCCAGCCAGTTCGATACGCTCGCCCAATCCTTGAAAACTGGTCCAGTTACGCTTGCCGTTCCCGGCGGTGGCGCGTAGCTCACCGCCAGCCACGGCGCGATCGAGTGCAACGACGGGCTCGCGGGCTCAAGTTCAATCGGCTCGAGATTGTCGAGCTGCCAAAGATACTGCGAGCCGGAAATATCCGGTGCGACTGCCGCGTGATTGAATGTGTGAGAGGAAACTTCCCAGCCCGTCGGCAGCGAGAGAACAAACCTTGACCGTAAAGCTGGTAGCTCGTCCTGAAACTCGTAGGTAAACTGAGTGAAGATAGAGCGGTCTTCGCTGACTGCTTCGTAACCGAACACGGCCCCCGGCTGGGCGTGGTCTGTCGCGACAATCGCTCTCACGCGGGCTTCGTTATAGACGTCGTTTTCGCTAAGAGCCACATCAATGGTCTCTTTCTTGTCGTAGCTCTTGACGCCTCCAGCCGGATAGATGAGCCAGGCTCGCAGGCTTCTCACCTTGGCGGTGTCCGTGCGATACACCACGCGCGCTGTAGCCTCCCGCTGGCCGCTTCTGGTCAGGACCTTCACCGCCCGCCGCACCGTCGTGACGACCCTGCCGTCCGCCTGCAACTCCGCGCGTTCCTCGTTGAAAAGCACGGCAGCGCGCACGGTGTCCTTGTAGACCGGCGTAGTCCGGCCGGCTACTTCCGCCAGCCATTGCGGCGGTTTGTCAGCTCCCGGCAACGCGAGCGTTAACAAAAGACCAAACAGAATTCTGAATTTCACGAGACCCTCCGGCCATGAGGACGCCAACGGCCTAACGCTGACGCAACGTCAGCACCTTCCCGTCCTGTTCGTGAACAGCGTCAAAAACACCCTTGAGGTTCGGATAGATGTTGGCCGGGAACAAAATCGTCGCATTGTCCCCGAACCGGAATTGGCGTTCGTATCGCAAAGACCGCTCCGATGTGGCCTCGAGCTTGACAGCATAGTTGCCAACATTCGCAATCTTCATGGACTGGGGCTCCTCCGCGTTATCCAGGGCAAAACCTTCCGGCATTTCAATGGTGACCGTGTCCGACTCCGACCAGGGATACTCGAAGTAGACGTCATGCGTCCTCTCGCCGGTCTTGAAGCGGGGCGCCAAGCCGAGGCGGAAGAAGGACACTGGCAGGAAGATGCGCTTCCCAACCGCTTGGGCGTAGCCGGGCACCTTGATCTTATAGCCATAGCTGACCGGCTTCTCGATGTCTGTCACATTTTCAAGCCAAATGTCTTTGACTTCGGCCGTGTTGAGCCGGCCGGTCAATTCCTCCGTCAGATACTTTCGCGCTCCGGTCCCGTCATGCCGTCCAGCAGCGATTTCATCACGACTCCCTCATGGCCGGTATAGGTCGCCCGGACTTCTCCTTCCAGCGCACCGTCCTCGCTGAGCCGAAGCGCCGCCTCACGCTTGGTCTGAGTCTGGTCCGGTCCCGATAAAGGAGTCATGACGAAGACTGGTTTGTCGGAATCGCAAATCAAGGCCTCCGCGGCCTCTTCGGGCCACCGCAGCATACCCATGGCCAGATACGGCGAGGATAGATCGAAGAATCGCCAGTCTCCGTCCGCAAGCACTGCTATGTTGTAACGGTTCAACAGAAAGGGGTCGCGAAACTCCTTCGTAAAGAAAATGTCGTTGCGGCCGGCCACCCGCGCTACGCGCGCTTCCATGCCTGACGCACTTGCCAGAGCCGCAAAAAGGAAGTTGACGTCATTGGATGTTCCCATCCTGCGTTGCAAGGTATCGGAAGGTTTTCGATTCGGGTTCCAGCCTTCCCGCTCCTCGGCAGTCACCCCCGAACGGTCGTGATAAATGTTCTTGATCTCCTCGAGGCAAAACTGCATCAGCTTGGCAAGATTCTCGGTTGAGGTTGCGGCATCCTTAGTCAGACGGGCCGCTTCTTTCTTGATCGCGTCGTCGACCCTGGCGTCCTTCTTGAACTCCTTGGCTTGCTCCTTGCCCCATTTTTCCCAAAATTTAGCAGGCTCCAACTGTGTCGGGCTGGTGTAGAACAGCAGCACCCACGACCGCACTTGGTCCTCCGGCGGCATGTCCGGCTCCTCCCGGAACGCCGGGACATCGGAGAGGGTCGTGCTGAAAAAACCAATCCCCTCGGGCTTGAAACCGGTATGGGGGCATCGAAAACTCAGACTCTGCTGCTGATATCCCGGAATCTCGAGCGGCTTCACGGAATATTTGACAAACCAGACGGGAATCTCGCGTTGGAAATGCAGCCTCAGATAATTTGCCAGTTCGTTGTCCCTGTACTCCATCCACCTGTATTCAATGACGTCGCCGGGTTCGACTCCGGGCATCGCGAACGATTTTTGCCTTGACCTTGAGATCGTTGGCTTTCACAATCGTCCGCTGAAAGACTGCCGCCCTCTCCAGCGGAATCACTCGGCCGTCCGGCTTGATCGTCCGCCCCTACAAATCCCGGATGTTGGCATTTCCCGCTGACGTCAAATCGATCGTGCTCTGCGTCTCAGCTCCCCTGGCGGTGAATATCTTAACTCGCAGATAGTGTGAAAAAACTGTCTGCGGCATATCCCCCTGAAGCCGATCGGTAACCTGAACTTCCCAAAAGATCGCCTCGGCATCCGCGTGAGGATCAATTTTGGGGGTCTTCAGGCTCAACTCAGCCGCATCAATGGACTTCCAATCGGCAGCGAAGATACCTGGGATCGCCAGCAAGTAGAACAGCAAACTCGGCGTGGTCCACGGTTTGAGCATGCATCCTCCGTTTGGGAAAGGCGTTTTTGGGGACGGGGCGGAATCAGCAAGAATGGCTTCTTACCTCACTCCGAGAGGGGAATAATCGAATCTACCGCAAATGTTTCAGCTTGTCTATACGTAGTTTTCCGGCAGACGCCTGGAAACAGGATGCTAGGCAGGGCAAAAGATCTGGAATTCCCCGAATCGTCGAAGCCGCCTTCCGGCAAAGACGCCCTGCCTTGGGGGCGCAGGTGTGGCGGTTCACTGTTGCACGGGTTTGTTGAAGGGGCAACACCTCTGCTGGCCGGGGGACGCTTAGACCGTAAGGCCCCGCCGGATGAATCTCCGTTTGCCACTCGAAGGGAAGGCCTTGACCTTCCACAGGCGGAAACGCAGCTGCCCAATCAAAGGTACCTTTACGCTGACTTTTTCTCAATGTCGAGAGGATCGGAGGGGTTAGCGAAGCGGTACCCGATGCCGGATTCGGTAAGAATGTAGCGGGGATGAGCCGGGTCCGCTTCCACTTTCTTGCGGATGTGGCCGATATGGACACGCAGAGTCTGTGCATAATCGCCGCGTGTAGGCCCCCAGATACGGTCCATCAGCATCTTCAACGTGACCACACGGTCCATGTTCTGGACGAGATAAGCCAGAATGTCAAACTCCGTCCGCGTGAATTTGATTTCCCTGCCCCCATGAAATACACGGCGGCGCGCACGGTCGATTTCCAGTTTCCCGATCCTCCAAACGGGAAGGTTTGCGGGTTCTTTGGAGGCGCGGCGAAGCAGGGAGCGAATACGGGCTAGCAATTCGCGGGGACGAACCGGCTTCGTGACGTAGTCATCGGCCCCGGAATCAAGCGCCGCCACCACGGTCTCCTCCTCGTCGTGCCCCGACAGGATGAGAATCGGTGCGCTATACCAAGTGCGCAGTTCACGGCACACCTGTAGACCGCCCATGCCTGGAAGGGACAGATCCAGAATGACCAGATCCGGCGGGTGTTGGATCGCGGTTTCGATGGCTTGCTCGCCATCGTTTGCCACCAGTATGTTGTGTTCTTGACGGCGTAATGCCGCCTTGAGGTAGTCCAGGACGGTCTGGTCATCATCGACCAGAAGTATCGTTGCTGTTCTGTCAGGGGTTCGCATCGACGCCGTTCAGCGCCCCAACCCTGGGCTTGCAGGCCATAAAGTATGGCATAGTCCCCAATGACTGTTTTACAAGAAAATCAAGAAATGGATAAAATGTAACCAAATCGCTACACGTACCAGTACAAACTCTGTAATTTGGCCGCCATACAAGCAAACTCCTAGTACTGCGTGGCGCCTTCGGGCCAATTGGAGCTAGCGATAGAACAAATTGACCAGCCAGAGGGGAATCGCGGATACGTAAGTCACGAGAACCAGGACCGCCATCAGGACGGCAATAAACGGAAAGTTCGCCTTCGTGACTTCCCACAAATCCGCTTTGGCGATCGAACAGGCGGTCACCAGAACGCTGGCGACGGGCGGTGTCTGTTGCCCGATACCAAGATTCAAGGTGACGATCAGACCGAAATGGACCGGATCAATGCCGACTGCCTTCACCAGAGGCATGACGATCGGCACCACCAGGATGATTGCCGCGGCCGAGTGCAAGACCATGCCGACCAGCAGAAAAAACAGATTCAGCAAGGCCAGCACGAGCGCGGGGCTCTGCGTCATTTCCGTCATCGCGGCGGCGATCTGCTGCGGAGCCTGAATCGAGGTCAGGTAATCGCTCAAGAGCGCCGACGTGGCGACTAGCAGCATCACCACGGCTGTCTGGATGCTCCCTTCAACTGCCGCCGAGTACAACTCCTTCCAGTTCAACTCGCGGTAGACCAGACCCCCGATGACCACCGCCGCGAATACCGCAAGTCCCGCCCCTTCCGTAGCGGTAACCCACCCGGTGAAGATGCCTCCCAGCACAATCACCGGCAGCAATAAGGCCCAACCTGCCTCTCGCAAGGATCTCATCACGCGCCGGAGAGCGAACGCCTCCTCGACCGGATAGTTCCTGCGGACTGCAAGCACGTAGGCTACGGCCATCAGGAGGAGACCCCCGAGGGCCCCTGGGACGATGCCCGCCACGAACAACTCCACAACTGAGCTGCCGGACATCACCGCATAAAGAATCATCGGGATCGATGGCGGAATGACCACGGCGAGCGTCGATGCCGACGACGTCACGGCGGCGGCGAACGGCGCGGGGTATCCCTTGCGCCTCATGGCGGGGATCAGAATCGATCCCAGCGCGGCTACTCCGGCCACGGCCGATCCGGAGACTTCCGCCAGGAAGATGGAGGCCGCGATGGTCACCATCGATAGGCCGCCGCGCACAAAACCAACCAATGAAGAAGCGAGGCCGATCAACCGCCGCGAGATTCCACTGGCGTTCATGACGGCGCCCGCGAGAATGAAAAGCGGAATCGTAATCAGGGGAAATCCGGTAGCGCTGTCGAAAAGAATCAGACCGATATTCGGCAGTTCGGTCGTCCCCGACGTCGCCACCATCGCCACCACGGAAACAACGCCTAGAGCGATCGCAATAGGTACATCGAGCATCACCAGAACGAGCAGGCCGGCGATCAGCAGTAAAACTGTCACAGCTACTGTGCCTCGTCACCGGCCGTGTTCCGGCCATGGAGCAACTCCGGAAAGCTGAGGAGCTCAGCCACGATGAACAGAATCGCGCTAATGGGGATGACCGAATCCGTGAACTGGCGCGAGACCCAAGGCAAACTCACCATGGAAAAGCCGTCGAGAACAACCACAACACGCCAGCCCGCCCAGGCCGCCAGGGCGAAAAATCCGATCACGAAAACCTCGCGGAGCACAAGTAGCGGAAGACGGAACTCGGGCCCCACGGACTGCACCAGCTTGGGAAAGCCGATGTGAGCGTGGCGCAGGGCCGCCAGGCAACTGCCGTAGTAGGTCAGCCAGGCGAGTATGACCGACGCTACCTCGTCGTACCATACCAACGGCGCGCCCGCTTTCCGGAACAGAACCCCGCCCACGACAACCAAAGCGAGTGACACCATCAGCAGGAGGCAGACACCTTCCAGCAGGCGTTCGAACATTCGCCGGAGCCTATGCATAGAGGAGGGGCCGGGATGGCCGGATAAGCAGCAATACTCGCTGCGGCAAGACCAGTAGCCCGCGAGCAAAGAACCGTAGTATGGCGTCAATCAGCGCCAAGCGCAAGAGCTTCGCTGATCCACTGTTTTCCACCGGGCACCGAGCGCCCAAATCTCTCGAAGATCTCCGCGCTGGCTTTGACGAAACTCTCGCGATTCGCTTCGTTGACTTCCATCCCGGAGGCTTTCAGCTCCTCGAGCAGTTCCCGGTCCATTCGTTCAGCGGTTGCGTAGACATAAGCCTGCGTCTCTCCGGCGATCCGTTCGATCGCAGCCCGCAGATCGGCGGGATGCAAAACCCACTTTTCAGAACCGACCGTCAGGAAGACGGGGCTATAAACGTGGTTGGTAAGTGTAAGATACTTTTGCACTTCTTGAAACTTCGAGCCGTGGATCTGGGCCAGCGGATTCTCCTGTCCGTCCAGCACTCCCGTCTGCAGGGCCACGAACACTTCCGACAACGACATCGGCGTCGGGTGGGCGCCGAAGGTTTGAAACAGCTCTACCCGCCAGCGTCCTTTGGGTGTGCGAAGTTTGATGCCCCGCAAATCCGCCGGGGTCACAATCGGGCGCGTGCTGCTGGTGATCTGCCGGAAGCCGTTCTCCCAAAGCCCGATGATCTGGAAACCCTTTTCCTCCGCCATCGGCGCCAAGGTCGGCCAAAAAATTGCCTCCTCAATCTTCTTCAGGTGCTGACGATCCTTCACCAGGTAGGGCATCTCGAAAAAGCCGAAGGCGTCCACCGTCGAAGACATGACCGTGGAAGGCAGGGAGAAATCGACAGTGCCCAGGCGCAGTTTTATGAGCAAGACCTCATCCGAGCCGAGTTGGCTCGACCCGAATACCGTGACATGAACCTGCCCGGCGAGTTCCTTGTTGACCCGGCGGGCAAACTCTTCGGCCGAAAGGGCCACCAAGGAACCAGGGGGAGCCACATGTCCCAGCCTGAGTTCAATCACCGAAGTAGAAGTAGAGGCCACTGATCCTTGGCAGCCCCAGAGACTCGCCGCCAAAACAACGGCCAGGCACGACAGCCAAATAGGGCGTCTGTTGCGGGTAAGGCCTGCGATTTGAGCGTGCCGGTCGAGGTGAGTACGTCCCGGGAAATCCCAATCGCCACGCATCTTGGGGGGCATCCTGCGCATTATGACGTGAAACCAGTGTTCCGGCAACTCTGCGGCGGGTAGGGCAAGCCACTGCGGTGGGTGTCTCCGGAATTTCACAAAAACTGGGGGGACCTGTTACCAGGAACCGGCCCAAATCGCCCTTGAAGGGTGACCTCGGATGTCCGGGGGAGGAGAATTATGAAGAAAATCACCGGAACCGTGGCGGTGCTTTTTGTCTCTTTGGTAGTGCTGGCGCTGCCGGCTCTGGCCGCCGGCCTTGACGGGACCTGGACGGCCACGGTCGAGACCCCTCGTGGCGCGCAAGATCTAACCTTCGTTTTCAAGGTCGAAGGCGGGAAATTGACGGGGACCGTATCGGGCAGACGGGGGGAATCGGCTATCGAAGACGGAAAGATCGAGGGCGATAAGATCTCGTTCCAGCAGACCGCCAACTTTCAAGGCAACAGCGCGGTCATCAAATACATGGGAACGCTTGCCGGAGACGAGATCAAGATGACCCGCGAGATCGAGGGATTCGGCGAGCCCCGCGAGTTCACCGCCAAACGAAAGTAACCGGGAGGGAAGCAGCGGCTGACCTCACGCTTCCTTCCACCTTGACCGGGTTTCCTACCGTCAAGGTAGGCGGACGAGGTTTCAGGGAATCAACGGAATCAAAAGGAGGACCCTCCTCTTTTTGAGTGGGCGGGGCCGGTACGCGACCAACCGGCCCCAGCCCGGTTTCAATCTACAGGCTGGTCTCGCGACCAAGCCGCCTTCTCATCCTCAGAAGATGTTGCCCAAGTGGATGAACTGCGTTTCTCCATTGGATGGATCCAGGCCATCGTTGTCATTGACCAGGATCGTGTCACCATTCGCCAGGATCGCGAGTCCTTCCACTTTCTCGAGCACCGCACCGTTGGGGGCCTGCAGGTCGGGAATCAGATCTCGCACCAGCACTTTCTGGACCAGCGGAAATACACCGCCCTGCGGCTGAGGCGTTAGACCCGCGATGCTGAACCGGTAAATCTTCTTGAGCGTGGCATCGGTCCCGGCCTGGTCATCCCGCTCGAGCACAGCGAATTCCTGATCGTTAATCGCCACGATCTCCGACAGTCCCACCTGGGCGCCGGCGACCGGCGACGTCGACGGGTCCAGTGGGTAATAGAAGAAAGTCCACGTTCCATCCGACACGCGATACCGGCCGATGCGCGTCTGGCCTGCCGGATCGCCCGTCCACGTCCGCTGAAAGGCGACATAGACAAGTTCATCGTCTCCTGATCCGACCGAAGTGACTCCCTCGAACCCAGCGCTCCTTTGCAGGGAATTGACGCTGGCGGGAAGCTGGATCTGCGCCAGAACCTCACCGTCGGGTGCGATCTCAAGCAGCAGATTGGGACTCGTGGCCGCCGGCGCGTTTCCAGCGCCTTCAGAGACCGCCCAGAAACCCGCTCCGCCTCGGGGCGCGGCGACACCCTCGAGATCAAAATTAAAAGTTCCGCCCGCGCCATCGTGAAGAACGATTTCACCGTTGATGACCGCCGGTGAGGATCCCGCATCGATGGTATAAATGCGGCTCTGCTCGTAAACGCTGTCGTAAACCGTATACGCTACGCGGCGATTCGTTGGGTGCGCGGCCAGCGCGGACAGACCTCCCCAGGGAATGGGCAGCCCGTCCGGCCTATTCGCCGAAATGATCGTCGGATAGTTCGGCTCACCGCGCTCGTATTTGTAAATCGTAATACTGGAGCGAATCGTGTCCTCGCGGGCGTCTTCTTCCGCCGCCACCACGAACAGATCCCTCTTCGGAATCGCCAGCAGTCCCTCGGGAGCAACTCCCGTCGGCAACACCTGCACCAATTCCGGAGGCCCGAACAGCTTGAGCTTGTAGACGTAGATGATGCTCGACCGCTCGGACCCCACAAATGCGTAGCGCTCGAAGCCGTCATAGACCCCGTACTCGATCCCTTCGGGCTCGTTGCCCTTGTTGTCGGAGCGGCCCTCGGGATAGTGCCCGTGCCGCACGGCAACATGCTCCAGCGAGTTGCCGCTCGTAACGTTGACGTTCCCGTTGATCCAGAAGCTTGTCGCCCCGCGCGTTCCGCCGTCAAAGTCGCCTTCGTCGGCCGTGGCAAACTCGAGCGGCGAAAGCCAGGCCACCCCATCGGGTTCACGCGGAATGTCGTTTAGACTGGCGGCAAGCTCAATCAGGCTGTTGTCGTCATCATCAATCTGGGAGAGATTCACGGTACCCGCGCTGAAATCCTTCACCACGTTGCCGGTCCGAAGATCGACCAGAACAATGTGGTTGTTTTCCTGCAGGGTGACAACCGCAATGTTCCAGGCGTTAATGTCGACGAATTCGGTCTCGGGATCCTCGGGGAATTTGTCGGCCAGCCCCGTGAGCGAGACGTTCCGAATGCTCCAGTTCGAGGGCGGGCCTACCAGGTCCACGATCACCAGGAACCCAGCCGGAAGCTGCGGCAGGCCGCCCAGCCTACCCCCACCGTTCCGGCAAACGCTATTACTCACTTCGAGGCCGTTGGACGTTCCCCCGACACAGAGAGCCTCGTTACGCTCGTTCTCGATGGCGATGGCCGCGTAACGTTCATTAGGACTCACCGAAACCGAGTCCGGCTGCCCGCCCAGCGGAATGGTCCGGACCACGGCCCTGGACGGAATATGGACGATCTTCAAATCCCCGGAGGGATTGGTGAAATTCGGGCTCGTATTCACCGCCACCAGAGCATAGTTCCCCGCCACGTCGACCGACGTTGGTTCGCCGCCCATCGCCAACAAACCACCGGGCAGCGGGTTATTGGGGTTCGTGATGTTCACGAAGCCTATGTTTTCCGTGGCGCTGTCCGTGTAGATCAGCGTCTTCCCGTCCTTCGAGGCGGCCACAATCTCGGCGACGGTTTGCTCGTCGGGACAATCCGGGTCGGGATTCCCGGCGCAGAAGTTCTGGAAGACCGGAAACGTCGCGATGCGCTTGAAGGATTTCTTGCCGAATCCGTTGGCCCAGGCCCGCGTTGGGGAAGCGGCGCTCAACCCGGCAAGCAAGGCGATCGTGATGACAACGCGAAGATGGCGGAACGGCCGACGAGTAAAATGGCGCAATGCTCGCGGCGGCGCAAAGGGAAGCTGGATCATCGATGAAGGCTCCTGTGGAGTGTTGTGAAAAAATCTGCGATGCGTTCGCGATCACAGAGGGCCATCATCGATCCCGGTCCGTCTAGGCGTCAATGAAGTGCGTGAATGGTGACCGGAAATTCACGTCGCCTTAAAGACCGTGACGTGACTGAGACAAACGGAGAGGTGTTGCTGCATGACCGGGTATCGCGCCAAGCAAAGGAGCCGGTCGATGCGCCGGGGGATCTGGCGTCCTCGACCTCGCGGCGTGGAGAAAGGCGTCAGTCCAGATCAATATCTCGCAGGGTCCGCGCCGGTGGTCCTTCCGAGCGCGCTTTCTTGAGGAGTCCGTCGAATCGTTTCTCGAGCGTGCGTTCGTGCTCGCGTTCGGCCTGTACTTGTTTCTGGAAGCGTTCGTCGCGGGTGCTTTCTTCGCTCTTGAGTTTCTTCACCGCTTCGCGCAGATCGACGGGAATAGTCTCCCGCTTGGGCGCCTGATGGGTCAACAAGGTTTGGGCTTCGGCGTCAATCTCGAGTGCCGCCCCGCAGCACGGACATTGCAGCTTGAAAACACCGTCAGCCACTCCCTCATCCTAGCGCACTCCGTGAACTCAGGAGCCAGGCCCCCAAACCCTGCCCACGACTCCTCCAGCTTTCGCCGCCAGCCGCCGATAGTGCTTGTAGCGGGCGCTCGAATTGCAATCGGACATCCGAATCTGATTGAATGAAATCGGCTTGTTTGTTGCGGCGGAAATCATCGCGTCCCGGAAGGAACCCCAGGCAAGCCACAGGCATCTATTTCATAGGAGCGCCGGTCTGTCTAAGCAAGGGAGAAACCGTGGATGATCACCTGAAAGGTTTGATGCGCCAGTTGGGAAACGCCATCAACGAATCGCTTTCCGAGTCGGAGGGTATCGCCGAGGTGATCGGGGAGATCAAGAAAGAGGGCTACGACGTCTTCCTGGTGCTGGAGGCGACGATCGGTTTCAACAAGCGAGACGACGAAGAAGGCAAACCCTCTCTCGAGCCCAGAGTCGGAGAAACCACGGAGATTTCCTTCACGGCGCAGGACCACGCCTTTCTCAGGGCGCTCAAGATCAACGTAGACGAGTAGGCGCGCTCTGCCTCCCGCCTCTCTTGCACCGCAGTCCCTCTTCCAACCAGGCCCGCGACCTTGCGAGATCTTCAATCCTGTGACGCGTCAGGTTGCGCGGCGGCGGAACTGCTGTTTGACGTTCGAGAGGCGCCCCCGCCCCGGCTGCCGCGCCTGCGCCGTGTTGTAGCGCGTGGCTTTGGTTTAGATGCGGCATCCCCGGCAGGCGGCTCAGCCGCCTCCGCGGGCGGAGCAGATTCGGCGGATGCCTCTTCGGCCTTCTCTTCCACGACTACAGCCGGCGCCACAGTGGAAGGATGCGCCCCGAAGGCGGCGGCGTTCTCCTGAATGGGTCTGTCCGGCGGGCTGTCGGATCTCCGTCTGCGCCTCCGCCGGCTCTTGCCACGGTTTCCGTTGGCCGGAGGCTGCGCTTCCGCGTCCACCTTCGCCGCTGCCGCCACGGGCCGTTCGCCCGCCGCGCGGGCTTCGATCACAGGCGTAGCTGACGCTCGTGCCGGGTGCGGCATCTCGGCGCCGGGATAATACCGGAAACCGTGATGCTGATCCGCCTCGATCCGCACCACTCCCTTATCCCCCGCCAGGTTCAAAAGCTCGGCGAAGTCCGAAAATCCGTAGTCGGTCTCCTTAAACGTTGTGTCGGCCGCTTGCACCAGAGCGCGGATCTCACGCGCCGGAATGCCCATCGCCAACAGTTCCCCGTTGACCGACAGCACGTCCCGCAGCAGTTTCAGGGCATCGACACGGCTGGCGGCGACGCTGCCTTCCGGCTCCGCCTCTTCTCCCTTGCGCTCCACGACGTAGTGGCCATCGACGGTCTTGACCGCCAGATAGCCCTGATCGACGAGCTTTTCCACAAACGTCGAAAACGAAGAAGTCCCGTAATCGCGCTCAGTAAAGCGCGGATCCAGCTGCAGCATCGTGCTTTTCAGCAGGCCCATTTGCGGCTGCACGCCGCGCAGCTCGAGCGCCCGCAGGGCGCGGTCAATCAATGGCACAGTCTGGGTGATGGGCAGCGATCGCGCCGCCGGACGCGGCCGTTGCGCCGATTGCCCGCTGCCGCGCCGCGAACGCGCCAACGGCGTGTCGAGCAACGACTCGTAGCTGATGAACTCGTGACAATTGCGCTGCAGAATCGTGCTGGTGAACGCCTTCCCGCCGACGATATATACGCGCTTGTTGTACTGCTTGAGCTTGTTCACCAGCGCCATGAAATCGCTGTCGCCGCTGACAATGGCGAACGCGTTGATATGGTCGCGCGTGAACGCCATCTCCAGCGCGTCCAAGGCCAGGTTGATATCGGCTCCGTTCTTGTCGCCGCGAGGCGTTGAGTCGCGCTGCACCATCTGCACGCCCTGCTCGCTGAACGCGCGCGCCGCGGCTCCATGGCGGCTCCAGTTTCCATAGGAAACCTTCGCCACCACTTCCCCCCGTTCCTTCAGCCCCTCCAGGACGACATCCACGTCGAATTCCCGGTGTAAGGTCGACTTGACCCCGATCTCGATGTTGTCGTAATCGATGAAAACCGCAAACTTCAGCTTTTCTTCCACTGCCCTAGATTATAGCGCCGCGAAGCGCGGATCAAACACTAAGGGGCCAAAATGTTTTAACGGGTCGAAGCTGTTGACCTCTTCCCGACACGGTCTTCCCGCGACCCGAAACCCGTTTCCTGACTCTCCTGTTCCTTGACTTGCCCCTCTCGCGGTGCTCTAATTGACGCATTCTTGCCGCCAAAGCCGGTTTGTGCGCCGTTTTCCTGTCGCAAGCAAGCATGGCTTGACGCTCCTGGGGGGAATGACTATGACACTGAGACTGCTTCTGACCGCGCTTCTGGCAATGGCTCTCCTCGCGCCCGCAAGCGCCCAGCTCGCGCCGCCGAATGAGGCCGGCGTGACGATGGGACACGTGCACTACAACGTGAAAGATACGGAGGCCCACAAGAAGCTTTGGGTTGAGCAGTTCGGCGCCATCCCGCTGGAGCGCGAAGGGCTGGCCATCGTGAAAATTCCAGGCACACTGATTGCTTTCCGGCCGCAGGAGCCCACGGGCGGTTCCGCCGGCACGACGCTGGATCACTTTGGCCTGAAAGTTCCCAACCTGGCGGCGGCTTTGGACCGTTGGCGCGCCGCCGGCCTCGAGGTCGAGCGCGAGTTCAAGGGCACGGAAGGCTTCCCCAACGCTTATATACTCGGGCCCGACGGACTCAAGCTCGAATTGCAAGAGGACACCTCGCTGACGGCGAAAGCGATCGGCTACCACTTGCACTACACCGTGGCCGACCGCGAAAGTCTTTTGAAATGGTACATCGAGACGTTCTCGGCGGCGCCCCGCATGCGCGGCAGCCATGAGACCGCCGATGTGCCCGGCATGAACCTCAGCGTGACGACGCCAAGGCAGGATCCTCCCACGCTCGGCACCAAGGGCCGGAACATCGACCACATCGGTTTCGAGGTCAAAGATCTCGAGGCCTTCTGCAAAAAGCTGGAGGCCAAGGGCGTTAAACTCGACGTCCCCTACCGCAAGGTTCCGCGCCTCGGCATCGCCATCGCATTTCTCACCGACCCCGTCGGCGTCTATATCGAGCTGACCGAAGGCCTCGACAAATATTGAGGCGCTTTTCGGGAGCACCGATTCCGCCGCCCTTCAGTCCGGTGCTACGGCAAAGCCGATAGCGCTGCATCGCCATTGGGACATCTGGAAACTGTTCCCCAAGCGCAAGCATGGGGTCCACGCTCCAATCGCTGAACTGGCTCTCACCGATCTCCCAGCCGCCTTCAGGCGGCTTCCCCGGCGCAGCCGGCTTGTAAGAACGGCCCTTCAGGGCCGGTTTGCGGGATAATGACCTTCACTCAGGCCGTTTCAACGACCTTCTCGTTTTGCTCTGGCCGATGGCCCGTACAATTTATTCGGAAATCCATCTGCATATCACGTGGCATACGAAGCAGAGCGCGGCGGTGCTCACCGGCGCAGTCGAAACGCAACTCTACCGCTTCCTTCGAAACCGGATCATGCAATCGTCCGGCGTGTTCCTGCATGCGATGGGCGGAACAAACGATCACCTGCATCTCGCGGTCTCGGTACCGCCAACCCTGTTAGTCAGCGACTGGGTGGGAGAGCTGAAGGGTGCGAGCGCTCACTACATCAACCACCGGGTAGCGAGCCGAAAACTTCTGGAGTGGCAAACCGGTTACGGAGTCGTCAGCTTTGGAACAAAGGCCCTTCCGTGGGTGGTCCGCTACATCGAGAACCAGCGCCAACATCACGCGGCGGGGACAACAAAGGATCGCCTTGAGCGCATCGAAATCGAAAGCCCGTTAAAACGGGCTGAGACAGTCGACGGGACTCGTGCTACCGGCCGTAAACGGCCGGCCTACTTACCCGGCTGACGTCCGGCAAAGCCCTGTAAACAGGGCTTCACGATCTTGCTCCGCAAGTCATCCTCACAAAGGCGTGACGGAACACGCGACGCCCAACGCTCGCAAACCTCACCAGCGGTCTTGCTCCTTCCGACCGTAGCGCCACGCCGCTACCCAACAGATCGCGATTTGGAAACGGTGCCCCAGGGCGCAGACCCGGAGTCGAACGCTCCGGCACGGCCGGGCCCGTGGTAACGCCGAAAACATCGGGGACTGTCGCCCATGCGGGACGCTGCCCTCTGCAATTCCCCCAGCCGCCTTCAGGCGGCTTGCCCGGCGCAGCCGGGTTATTAGACCGGCCCTTGAGGGCCGGTAACGAGTTCCTACCCTCAGGGCCCAGGCGCGGCATTCTGCTTTGAGGGGAACGCGGAGAGTCACGTTTTTCTGCTCCCTTGCGCTAAATACTAATGTAAACTCGACGCACTCTCACTGTTATCTGACGAGGTTGGTACATGCTTGCCAGAGCTGTCTTACTTTTCCTTCTTGCCATCCGAATCATCTCTGGCCAGAACGGCACCGGCCCCGTCATTGATCAGAAGTTGTCGGATCTCAAGAACAATCCGGTTCTAGCGCCGCTTCCCCAAATTCCCAACGACCTCTCGCAGATTCCGGCCGACTGGCTCGCTTTGGCCTGTTGGAATATCCAGGTTGGTGGCACTTCGACGACAGCCGGCGCCCTCCGGCCCCCCATGGTCGGCGCAGCCCTTGGCCGTATGTTCGCCGGATCGTACCAATTGCTGGCGGCACAGGAAATATCAAGCACCGGGAACGTTGATGTGCTGACCAGTCTACTGCCCGGAGGTGCCGCGCAATGGAGTTCATCTTTCTTCGACACTAACGACACGCAGGACAACGGGTTCTGGTTCCGCCAGCCGGTTCAGCTCAATAACGCCATGCCCCTGTTTGCAACAAACATGATCGATGGCTCCGGAAGGATCGTCACGGACCCAAGCCGGTCTTTGCATCCACCGCAAATCGGACATTTCGTGGTGGGTGATTTTGATTTCACGCTCATTACTCTTCACCTCACTTTTGCCGACGGCAATACAAGTGAATCCGCTCGCGAGCTGCGAGTGCTGCTGGATTACCTCGATGCCTACTTCCAGCAGCCGGGACATGACCCGGATGTCATCATTTGTGGGGACTTCAACACACCATCGCACCTGAGCGGTCAAACCGGCCAGGGTGGGATCAGGGTTGATCCTATCTTTGATGCCGATCCTCGTTTCCAAACGGGCGAGCGCCGATTCGTCGTGACCGTGCATGAACCCACATCGAGAACCACCGCCGCAAACGGTGGTCTGCCGCTCAACAACTACGATCACTTCATCTTTTCGGCGGATGTCATGGAGGAGCTGATCCAGGCCAGGCGCGTGACGCCGGACATTCTAACGGCCCACCCCGACGATCCGGAGCAACGGCTTACCTCCGACCACTTCCCAATCGTCGCCTTTCTGAAAACGCGGGGGGCGGGAGTCGCTCGCGACATCGCGACGCGTCCCCGCATCACGTCCGTTCTCAATGGCGCTTCTTTCCTACCTGGCTTTGCCTCTGGTGCTTGGGTCACGATCTACGGTACGGATCTCGCGGCCACGTCCCGGCTTTGGCGTTCCGATGAGATTGTCGGTGGTATTTTTCCGGTTGCGCTCGACGGTGTTGAGGTGCGCATTAACGGTCGTGCCGCCGCAGTAAATTACATCAGTCCTACGCAACTCAACGTACAGGCGCCCGATGACAGCGCTTCAGGGCTTGCCTCCGTTGAAGTGTTTCGGGACGGAGTCAGCAGTGGAGTCTTTAGCGCCGAGCTGCGCTCCCACGCCCCCGGGTTCTTCGTTTTTGCATCGGCAGGCATCTCCTACGTCGCGGCCGCCCATCTCGACGGAACACTCGTCGGCAAGCCTGGCCTCTTCGGCGGCGCCGTCACAACCCGTCCGGTAAAGTCGGGCGATGTCATCTCATTGTTTGGCACGGGGTTTGGACCCGTTCAACCTGCTGCACCATCTGGGCGGATTCTCGCCCAGACAGCGTTCCTGACGAGTGACGTAACCGTGCGCTTCAATGGTGTACCGGCCGACGATTCATTTGCCGGACTCAGCGGCGCCGGACTCAATCAGATCAATCTCTTAGTTCCCGCAGGCCTGCCAAACGGTGACGTCTCTGTGTCCGCTGAGATCGCCGGGCAAACAACGCAGGCGGCGCTCGTGATTACCGTACAGCAACCTGCGCCGCCCAACCCCGGTCCGGGCCCAGGTCCACAACCATCTGCCGGTGACGTCGTGATTAGCCAAATCTATGGTGGGGGCGGCAATCAAGGCGCACCGCTTCGGAATGACTTCATCGAGTTGTTCAACCGAGGAGGTACCTCTGTTTCGATGACTGGTTGGACCGTGCAGTATGCCTCCGCAAGCGGCAGCCAGTGGGTCTCGACTGCTCTCTCCGGCACGCTGTTAGCCGGGCAATACTATCTCGTGCAAGAGGGTACGGGGCAGTCAGGCTCGGGTGCTCCTCTCCCGGCGGCTGATGCCATTGGTGGAATCGGCCTGAGCGCAGAATCGGGCAAGGTGGCCTTGGTGAACAGTTCAACTCTGCTGGCCGGATCGTCGCCAAGCGGTTCTTCGATTATGGACTTTGTAGGCTATGGTGCAGCTAACTTCGCGAAGGGCAGCCCCGCACCGGGCCTGAGCAATACAACGGCCGTGATTCGCCGCGGGCAAGGTTGCACCGATTCCGGGAGCAACTCCAGTGATTTTAGTTCCGGATCGCCAAGCCCACGAAACCGCAACTCCGCGCTGCGCCCTTGCAATTGAAAGTGGTGACCATCGGGATCTTGTGAGCTGCACGTTGCGCCACACTAAACAGCTCGGGCTCGGCAATGGCAGGAGGTGAAATGACCTTTGCAACACGGCCCCGTTACGCGTCCCTGCGTGCCAGGTACGAGAGGCCTATTGACGCGCTTGTTCTCTTTGCCGCGATTGCAACCCTCCCCATCGTAGTAGCTCAGGCCCGGGGTGATGCAGATCTCTGGGTGCTCGTAAGTGACTGGCTGATTTGGGCGTTTTTGTCCTTGATTATTTGTTCATGGTCCTCATCGTTCAAGAGCGCCTCCTATACACACGTCAGAATTTTCTCAAGATCATGATCATCGTCCTATCCTTTCCCTTCATGCCTCACTTGCTCGCGCTGGTTCGGGTTGCGAGGCTCGTCAGGGTCGTCCGGCTTTTCAGAATCCTGACGGTCACCGTTCGCGGGCTTCGTGCGACAAGAGCGTCTTTGGCCGGGCAGAGCCTCATGTACGTGGCTTGCATCACAACCCTACTGGTCATTGCAGGCGCCTCGTTGCTGCTGGTCATCGAGCCATCGACGGTAGGGGAAGACTTTTGGGCTAGTATTTGGTGGGCCGTCGTAACCGTCACCACGGTAGGGTATGGCGATATCGCTCCGTCCACCCCCTACGGGCGTGTGGTAGCGGTCGTCTTGATGCTAAGTGGGCTGGGTCTGATCTCTACGCTGGCAGCCTCCATCAGCGCGTATTTCGTCGGTACCGAACGTGAAACGGAGTTTCAAGCGATGACCGAGCGGCTGGAGCGTATCGAGAAACTGCTGCAGGAGCGAAACACCGCGGAACAAGAAAGGGATTCAATGACGCCAGGCTTAAGCAGCCGCGGGGATCCTTGAGGATTGTTTTTTCTCAGCGGGATCGACGGGGCCTAGCTCCCGGTTCACCTACGCAACCGTGCTGGTACTGCCGGCTGTGATCCACTCGGCTGGGCTTATCGCTGGAAGCAACTCATCCCCCGAGGGGCGGTTAACTGGCACCTCGTCTTCCGCTATGCCTTTAACCTCGCGGATTCGTCAGCCGCCTTCAGGCGGCTTCCCCGGCGCAGCCGGGTTATTAGGCCGGCACTTCAGGGCCGGTCGCCGGCGTGATCGCGCCCCAGCCCGTTTCAACGGGCTTCTCACCTTGTTCTAGCTCACGAAACGGCCTGCGTTGTAACTCCCACCACCCATTCACACCTCCTCTCCCTCCACCGAATCAACAACATCTCCCTCCAAGCCTCCCAAAATCCTTGACACCACCGCTATCTTCGAAACAGACAAGGGGAACTCTGCGGTATGGACGGGAAAAACTCTCCAGAACTGCTCAAATCTGCTCAAACCTGCTCGGAACTGGCCGCTCTCACGCCTTCGCAACAGCGTGCCATCACGGCGCTGCTCGAAAGCCGTTCTGTCGCCGCAGCGGCGCGGCAAGCCAACGTCGGCCAAAGCACTCTTCGCCGCTGGCTTCGCGAAGACGAGAACTTCCAAACCGTCCTCCGCCATCTTCGCGAGGAAGCTTTGGGGCACGCCTCGCTCCGCCTGCAGCAAAGCGCATCCATCGCCGTCGATACGCTCTACAACCTTCTGGCCTCGAAGAATCCCATCGAACCCGGCCGGGCGTCGCTCGTCCGGGCCGCCCTCGACTTTGCCTTCCGTTCCGGCGCCTACTGCGACCTGGCCGATCGCATCGCCGCCCTTGAGAACGGCGCCGCGCCCGGAGAGAACGATGAGGCTGATCAGGGAGCGCACGTGGAGTTCAGCAAAGGGAAAGATCCATGGGAGCAAGACCCTGCCCCTAAGGAGGCGGCATGATCCAGCTCTATTTTCGGGATGTCCGCCGCTGCCTGGAGCGGCTGGAAAAGAGCCGGCCCAAGCCCATCGACTATCGGGTCTCCTGGGTCGACGAGGATGGACGCGTCACGATGATCGCCGGCCCGAACTATTACTGGGAACTCGACGAAGATGAGTCCGAGGACGAAGACGGCCGTCTCGATCCGGCCGGATTCCCCCAACCGCCTTCAGAGGGCTTGCCCGGCGCGGCCGGGTCCGAAGGCCGGTCTTCCTAGGGCTGGCTGCCGGCCGCCAAAACTATTCCGCCTTGATCCCGCGTCAACGGGCTTCTCCGATTGCCTGTTTGCCAAAGCGCGTGGAGACACCCTGCTGATACGGCATCAACGCCCGGACCGGCCGCAAACGGCCCGCCTCCTCACTTGACTGGCGTTGGGCAGGCCCGCGAACAGGCTTGGGAGCGTGGCGCGAGAAAATTCTCTCTCCGTGCCGGAGCAAGTTGCATGCCTGGCGAGGATTGGCTATTCTTGGGCAGCTTCGTATGGTTTAGCTGGCAAAAAAGCCAAAACGAAGGAGGAGGAATCGCAAATGCTGAAAGCGGCTGCAAGATTGACCCTCGCGCTCTTCGTTCTTGGAATGGCGAGTGCCGCGTTCGCGCAGAAAACGACCGTGCTGCGCGTAGTTGTGGTGAAAACAGACAACGTTGCTGCCTATTTGCAACAGGTCGAGAAGGGCAAGGAGATCATCAAGAAAATCGGGGGCCAAGCCGACATACGCGTCTGGCAGGCCAGATTCGCCGGCCCGGAAGCGGGGTCCATCGCCGTGGGGATCGAGTATCCGAGCATGGCTGCGTTCGCGGCTGACATGGCCAAGATCGGTTCCAGCAGTGAGTACCAGGCTTGGCTCAAAGGTCTGGATAAGGTAAGGACGATCGTATCGGACAGTCTCTACGGCGAGTTGTAGTTCGTAGCGCGGATCTTGCCTCGGAGACCCGCGGACTCGAAAAGTCCGTGTTACGGGTGCTGCGAGTCGCCAAAATGAATCGGGGGCGATCCAAACGCACGGGGCCGCCCCCGCTGTTTCTCGCTTCTCGTTTCTCTCGCCTTCCTACCAGTCCACCACCGAACCGTCGTCCGGATCGAACTGGGGCCGGTATTCTCGCGGCTCGCCGACCTGCGCCATGAGCTTGTCTTCGTCGATCGTGATCCCAAGGCCCGGTTCGGTCAGCAGCGGGCGGTGCCCGTTGCGCACCGGAGGCAGGGGTTTGGCCAGCAGATCTTCGTACTCGTTGTCGCCGCGCTCCTGGATCAGGAAGTTGGGAATCGAAGCGGCAATCTGTAGGCTCGCCGCCAGCGAACACGGCCCCTGCGGATTGTGCGGCGCGAGCGGCGAATAGTAGGCTTCCGCCATGCCCGCAATGATCTTGAGTTCGGTGATGCCGCCTGCATAGCAAACATCGGGCTGCAGGATGACGGCGGCGCGCTTCTCGAGAATTTCCCGGAATCCCCACTTCGTGAAGATGCGCTCGCCGGTGGCGAGAGGAATATGGGTCTTGCGCGCCAGCTCAGCCATGACATCGACATTGAGAGCCTGCACCACTTCTTCATAGAACCAGGGATTGTAAGGCTCCAGGGCTTTGATGAGAAGCATGGCCGTCGGCGGCTGCACGGCGCCGTGAAAGTCGATGCCGATATCAACGCCGTTGCCGAATTTGTCGCGGAGATCCTTGAACCTTTCGGCCACCTCGTCCACGAACTTCTGGCCTTCGATATATTTGATTGCTTGCCGCTGCCCGCCGCGAGGTCCCACCTTCATGGCATTCACGCCGGTTTCCTCGCTTACCCTGCCATACACGCGCACGCGGTCCCGCGTGGGGCCGCCGAGCAGCTTGTAGACCGGCACGCCATACACCTTGCCTTTGATATCCCACAGCGCCTGGTCGATACCGCTCGAGATCGCCGTCTTGATCGGCCCGCCGCGGTAAAACGCGCCCCGGTGGATCGCCTGCCAGTGGTGGACAACGCGGCAGGGGTCCTGACCCACGAGGTAGTCTCCCACTTCGAGCGCGCCCGCGGCACAGGCCTTGGCATCGTCCTTGAGCATTTCGCCCCAGCCCACGATGCCGGCGTCGGTCGAGACTTTGACGAAGACCCAGGAGTTTTTCAGAACAAACGATTCAACTTTCGTGACTTTGATTTCGTCGTTCGGACCGATGGCCGCGGCATCGGTGCGCTCGGCGGTAAACAGCGCATCCATGCCGAAGAGCGCGCCGGCGCCTGCCAGCCCCCGAAGCCAGGAACGGCGATTCATTGGAGATCGAGACATGATCGGAATACCTCCCTAGACAAATTCCACGGACCCACGGGATCAATTGACCATGGCTCCCCATTCTATGGCGGCACCGAGTCAACCAGAGATTTATCTTTTTCGCGGATCCCGGACGCCAGTATACACCCCGGCCTTCGGCCGCGGCTTGAGCCGGCGCCATGGACTGGGATTCGTTCCGAATTCGACGTAGACAGCGGGCAGCTACAGCTTTCAGTCGTGTTGCGTGGAACCTGGACAAACCCGGGAGAGAGGGGACAGCGGGAGGGAAGGATCGGCTCAGATTGCCGATGTGGACTGAGTCTAGCGTTTCCGGCGAGGCCTTTTTTGCTTTGAAGACGGTACAGTGCTGTTCCCGTTTTGCAGTCGCCTCGCAATGTTCAGGGGTCTGCCGCGCCGGCTCTTCTGGCCCGAAAATAGTTCGAGCGAATGGATGGCTACTTCGACGCAAGCCAAATCAGCTCGCAGATCCTTAATGGCAGCTTGAAGGTGATTGTTCATATTTATTCAGCTCTCCGGCTGACAAGTTGGCCGGGTTTTGCGATTCAGAGGATTGGATCGAACCAATGGCGGAAAAGAGCGCCGGAGGAAAAGCGGTTCTTGCCTCTGAAAGTTCAGCGTTACTTTGTTAGATGCAAGATATGTCAAGAACGCTTCAGATATTTGTATTTTATCAGAAAAACCTTTTACGATCCTAATGTACGATGTAGAACTAGGGCGCCTATTGCTTCGGCGAGTTTCAGAGACTTCCTCATGGAGTTCTCTTCCTGCATTCTCCGGAAAAACCCTCAAAGTTTCGGCACATGAAATTAAATACGGGTAACCAGTCACCGGTACCGAAATCAAGACCGCTCTAGGGAGTCCTTGATTGCAAGCTAGATGACATGCCGAGAGCATTCACCGTCACGGTTCATGGACCCGGTTCTGGAGACACGCCGCGCCGGGAGCAACATGCCCGTCGCTAGAATAAGAAGAACCCTCGCCGTTCATCGGCGGGATCGAGAGGGGTTATTCGGTGAGCATCGAGGTTCGTAAGGTAAGCGACACCACGTTTCAAGTCATCGTGGAAAGCCGTTCTCGGACGGAGCACACTGTCTCCGTCCCAGACGAATACCGCGAGAGGCTCACCGGCGGCCGCGGATCCGCGGAAGTGCTCGTCGAACGTTCCTTCGAGTTTCTACTCGAACGGGAGCCGAATACCAGCATCTTGCGCCGTTTTGAACTTTCCGTGATTCAGACGTATTTCCCCGAATACGAAAAGTCCATGAGGGCGCTGTTTACCTGAAACACAAAGGTACGTGTGTGCGGGGCGAGCCTCGATCACGCGGCGATAGTCCTTCGCGGATGTTTCCTGTCCGGCTCTATAGTCTGAATAGATACCGCTCATGAGTCTTTACCATGCTGCTCGTCGGCGATTGCTTCCGCTGCTAGCCCTCTGGGCCGGCGCGGCGGCACTGTGCAGCGGCCAAGTCACGGCCGAGGGATTCTTCGACCGGGCCGGCGCGGGCTTGCGAGGGGCCGAGGAGGAATTCGGCCAGTACTGGCTGCCTCACATCCGCAATAGCCACAGACGCATTCTTGAGGCAGCGGACGCCGCGCAAGGGCGCGAGCGCGCCCTTGTTCTCGGCGCGGGGAACTGCACGGAAATACCCCTGGAAGCGCTCGCCAGACGGTTCGCGCAAGTCGTCATCGCCGACCTGGACCGCGAGAGCATGGAGCAGGCCGTCGCGGAGCTACCGCCCGAATTGCGCGGAAAAGTAGAGGTCCGCGTGACGGACGTCACCTCGTTTGCGCAGGACCTCATGGAACGCACGAGGACGGCAATCGACGCCAGTTCCACGGCGCAGGAAGCATTCGACCGGTTCGGAGACCTTGTTGATGCGGCGCCGCAATGGGAAAGACCGCCCTCCCTGCCGGATGCCGACCTGGTGGTGTCGTCGCTCGTGCTTTCCGAACTGGACCGCTATCCGCGTACGTTTGCCGATCAGCTCTTGCGGCATAAATTCGGCGTGCGCTTGAGAGATTCGCCGCGCTATGAAGAAGTCCAATTGCAATTGCGGGAAGCCGCCATCAGGGATCATATCCGTTTGCTGCGGCTGTTCCGCAGGGATGGCGGCGCCATTTACTACGCCGACACGGTAGCGCGCGGTCCACTTTATGCGAATATTTCCGCTCAGCAGCGCCAGTCCGTCTTCCAGCAGATCACGCCGGCGCTCATTGCGCTAGGGTTCTTTCGTGCAGTGCGCCATCCGGAGGCACAAGCGATATTCTCCCGAGGCCTCGCGGCGCGCCGGGCGCAGCGCGGTGATCGGGAGTTAACCGCCGTGGAAATCGGGGAGTTGTTGGAGAGTCTGGCCGGGACGGGGGATTTGCCAGGCGGCAACCTTGCCGCCGAGACGATCACCGGAATGCTCTGTCTCGGCCACTTTGCGGCGGAAGCAGAAACCGAGTTACTGGAGAGGCTATTGACGGCCTACGAAGCTTCGAGCGCAGAGGGTTTTGAACATCTAGTGCCGCTGGAAACAGTCGGAGACGCTTGGGCAAAGGCCGGTTTGGTCTCGCAGGGGCCCTCGGAGGACTGGTGGTGGCTGGAGTATCCCTGCTCAGTTTCCTTCCGCGAGGGTGCGTTCCGGGTGAAAAGCTGGATTCTCAAATGAAAACGCCGGGGCGCTGAAGAAAGGCAGCGCTCCGGCGTCTTGCACTGGAACTTGTAAAACGGATCGACAGTTAGCCAGATTTCGCCGACACGGCTGCCGGCGCCTGTACTTCCGACGCCGGGGAAGCCTTGGGAAGAGGAGTGGGTTTCAGGGACTCCTGCTTGGCCGCCGCAGCCGGTGCTTCGGCCGGTTTTCCGGTGCTGGGCGCGTCGGCCGGCTTGGCGTTCGCGCGGGGCTGGGCGGGCTGGGCGCTCTTTTGCGGCTCTCCCGGTTTGACGATGTCGATGCTTCCGCGAAAGACAGCGCCTTCCTCTATCATGACGCCCGCGGTCACGAGTTGGCCTTCCACGGAACCCGTCTTGCGGATATCGACCTTCTCCTGCGCCTTCAGGTCGCCCTTCAAGAAGCCCTGGATCGTGATGAAGCGGGCCGCGACATCGGCGTGTACCTTGCCATTGGGACCGACCGTCAGGCGGTTCTCTTTCAGCTGAATCTTGCCATGAACTTCGCCGTCAACGTAGATATCCTCGCTGCCGTTGATGTCGCCCTTGATGACAATCGATTTTCCGATGTGAGACTCCGCTTTCCCGGTGGCAGGAGCAGCCGGCTCCGGCGACGGTGCCGCCGCTGGACGAAACTGCGGCGGATCAGGTCTGACGGGCTCGGGCGCCCAGGCTTCGCGTGAAGGCTCGGCGGAGGGCTTGGCGGGCGGTTCTGGTTCTTCTCTTCGTCCCCACATGATGTTCCTCGCTGGCTCTGGAATTGGATTGCGTTGGAGCGTACGGCAACGGCTTTTCTGTGCTGTTCGCCACCATCGCGCCTGCGGCCCCGTCGCACGCGGCGTACCAAGACTGGTTTTCGGTGATAGCTCTCTGTAACAGAGTCCCTTACGCCATCGGGGCGCCCTCTTCGCGGGACACCGCAAGTGCACAAGGGTGTAGATCTTACCCGCAAGTTTTACATGCGCCGGCCCATAACCGGCCACTTGCACTGGCATTCTGACAGGCCGCCCGTGATCGGCGCATCAGGCTTTTCTCTCAGAGGCCTAATCGAGAACACTTAGCTGCCATTTTTCGTATACGGGGATACCTTCCGCCTTGGCGATGGTGATTATACACTTGAAGCTGCAAGGAGCGACGGCGTATGTGTCCGGCTTGCCAGCAGCCGCTAGTGGCTTTTGAGCTTGATGGAGTTGAGATCGACCGCTGCGTCGGCTGCCAGGGTATCTGGCTTGACGCGGGCGAGCTGGAATGGATCGCCCACCTGGCGCGGGTGCCGCAGGGCGGACTATCACAAGCTTTGCTGAACGCCAGGGGCGAGCGAGGAGGTAAGCGACGTTGCCCACGCTGCCGCCGGCAGCTGCGGAAAGTGGCGTTGGACCGGCCCGAGGCTCTAGAAATCGACCGCTGCCCGCACGGCGATGGTCTTTGGTTCGATTGGGGAGAAATGGAAACGCTGTTGGCGGCGTACGAAGGGGGAGAGACGGGCGCGGTATCCCGCTTCTTCCGCAACTTTTTTGGGAAAGGCGAGCGGCCTGTTCCATCCACGTTGCGGCCGTAGGAAATCGCAGCAGCCGGCGCTCGCAGCGGCTAGTCTGAGTTCGACAAAAGGGGGGCATCGTGTTGGCAGTAGCTTTTTTGGTATTTCTCGGAATTCTCGTAGTTCTCGTGGTCTGGTTTATCGCGATGTACAACGGCCTCGTTGGAATGCGCAACGCAGTACGCAATGCCTGGGCGCAGATCGACGTGCAGTTGAAACGGCGGCACGATCTGATTCCCAATCTCGTCGAAACAGTAAAAGGCTACGCCGGGCATGAAAAAGAAACTCTGGAGAACGTTACGAGGGCGCGCGCCCAGGCCGTTTCCGCGGAAGGCGTCGGAGCCCAAGCCCAGGCGGAGCAGCAGCTTACCGGCGCGATCGGCCGACTCATGCTAGTGGTCGAGCAATATCCACAATTGAAGGCGAACCAGAATTTTCTGACGCTGCAAGAGGAGCTGACCTCGACCGAAAACAAGATCGGTTTCGCGCGGCAGAACTACAACGACACGGTGATGGGCTACAACACCAGAATTGAAAGCGTGCCCACGAATATCGTCGCAGGCATGTTCCAATTCACGCCGGAACAGTTCTTCGAGCTGCAGGAAGAAGCGGCGCGGGAGGCCCCGAAGGTGTCGTTTTCGAAAACCTAAGGTAGCGGCGCCAATCTACAGCTGCTGCCCACAAAAGCCGTTGTCATCGCACTTCGTGGCAGCGCGTTACGCTGACGATCAGCCCAACTCCCCGACAAGCGATGTGGGAAGCCATTAGAGCCAATCGACGCCGCTCGATCCTGTTGATCGCGCTGATGGGCCTCGTGCTGATCACACTCGGGGCGGCGATCGGCTTGTATGCCGGCACGGAATTCTCCCGGCTGCAATTCCGCCCGAGCGGGGATGAGCCGCTGCAAGGCGGCCTGTTGGGCGGCGCCGCCGCCGGTCTGCTTTGGCTGGTGCTGTGGCTGGTTGCGGTATATCAGGGCGACCAGGTATTGCTGCGCTCGGCGCACGCCCGAGAAATCCGCAAGGTGGACCACCCGCGTCTCTGGAATATTGTCGAGGAGATGACGATTGCCGCCGGGCTGCCGAACATGCCGCGGATTTATCTCATCGCGGATACAAACCCCAACGCCTTCGCTGTCGGCCGCACGCCGGAGAAGGCGGCCGTGGCCGTCACCTCGGGTCTCCTCCGCTTGCTCGACCGGGATGAGTTGCAAGGAGTGATCGCGCACGAGCTCGGACATATCCGCAACTTTGATATCCGCTTCATGACGATTGCCGCGGTTTTGGTGGCGAGCGTAGAGATCATCTCCCGCGGATTTCTTCACGGCGGCGCGCGTTCCGGCAGGGCGCTGTCCGCGAGCGGCTCCGGGGGAGGCGGAGGAGGTGGAAAAGGCAGCGGAAAAGGGTTTCCCGCGCCGCTGCTGGCCATTGTCGTCGTCCTCATCGTGCTTTCCCCAATTCTCGTGCGCCTGCTCTACCTCGCAACGTCGCGATGGAGGGAGTATCTGGCGGACGCCTCGGCGGCGCGTTTCACGCGCTACCCGGAGGGGCTGGCCTCGGCCTTGGAAAAGATTACGGCCTGGCATTCGCAGAGCGTCCCTCCGGATACCAGCGAAGCGCTGGCCGCTCTGTGCATCGTGAACCCCGTCGAGAGGCTGCTTTCAAGCCTCTACTCGACGCACCCTCCCACGGAAAAGCGCATCAAGATTCTGCGGTCGATGGGTGGGCGCGCGGGCTACGTGGACTATGAGGCCGCGCTACAGAAAATCGAGAGCGCGAACATACGGCTGGCAGCGCTTGACGCGGCCGCTCATGCCGAAGGTAGTATAGCGGCGAGGACAGCCTCCGGCGGCGTGGAGGGCGTGGAAAGTGATATCGACCGCGCACGGCAGGTAGGCGACTTGGTCGACCGCCTCGCCAACTATGTCGTTGTCCCCTGCACCTGCGGCATGCGTATCAAGCTGCCGCCCGAGGCGAAGCTTGACCGAGTCGAGTGCCCGCGTTGCGGGCTATGGCACCAAGTGCCGGCCGCTGAGCCGGACCCGGCGCCAGACAACGCCGCCGCCCCCGAGCCTGCTGCCTTGCCGCTTATCGCGCAGGGAGAAAACACCAGCTGGCACTACGAACGGCGCGATGCCGGGTGGGAATCTTTCCGTTGCGTTTGCGGCCAGACCATTCAACTGGGACCCGAGTATCCGTTGGATTACACTGTGTGCGCCAACTGCAACCGGCGGATTGATCTCAAAAACCGGCCGGCAACAGCACCGGCGGCGTAGAAGGATTACTCGCTGGTCACACGGAGCCGCGCCACCACAATAAAGCCTACCAGTCCCGCCGAGAGCAATACGGCCAAGCTCGTTGGTCCCAGGTTGCCGAAATAGGCCGAGGCCAGTACAGCCGCCGGCATGACGACTAGCGTGAACCGTTTGATATGAGGACGCACGGCACGGTGGCGTTGCCAGTCGCGCAGCAACGGACCGAACGTGCGAGAGGCGAGAAGCTTCTCGTTCAGCGAGGGGGAGGAACGCACCAGGAAGTAGCTGGTGAGCAGCAGAAACGGGGTTGTGGGCAGCACGGGCAAGAGCGCACCGAGCACGGCCAGCACGAAGAAGAACCCGGCGAGCAGGAGATACAGCAGGCGGGCGGGACCACGAACTATGCCCGCTGGACGGCGCACATCGTTCAATTCTCGGTGCTTGTCAGGCGAAGGGAATCGGGTCATTGGCAACGCCAGCCGTTCCTGCAACTCATTTTATCTATATCGGCTGGGTTGAACCGAAATCCTAGGGATGGTAGCGCCCCGGTCGGCCATGGATGACTTGTGGCAGCGCTCCCACTCAGACAGGGCAGCGCCTGGCTTGGTTCATCGTTCGGAGGAGCGTATCCCGTCTTCCGGCAACAGTTTGTCCTGATTCTCAGGGAAAGCGTGATCCTCCAGCCGCTTGAGAACCGTGAGGATGATAAAGGCAAACGCTAGAGCGACGGCTGCAATCGAGTAGCTGCCGAGACCACACGCCGCCCCGATCGCCCCCACAACCCAAATGCCTGCCGCCGTGGTGACTCCTTGCACCTCGCCGCGAGACTGAATGATCGACCCCGCCCCGAGAAAACCGATGCCGGTGACGACTCCCTGCACGACCCGAACCGGGTCCGCCGTGGGTCCGGCCATCTGCACCGCCATGAGGGTGAAGCTGCCGGCCCCAAGACCGACCATCATGTGAGTGCGCAATCCCGCGGGGCGCTGACGCGACTCGCGCTCCCAACCGATAATGCCGCCGAACACGATCGCTGCAAGCAAGCGAACTATGATTTCCACTAGACTGAGGGAAGCTTCCATGGGCTGACGTTTCGGGCGCGCCACCAAAACCAGGGGCGCCTAGTCTATCGCATCGACCAGCGGAAACGGCGCTCTGCTACGCCGTTCTCCCCAAAGCGGACCATCCTCGGGAGTTTTCCAGCGTTTTTGGATGTCCTATGCCAATCTCTCTTTTCCAAGTAGATGCCTTTGCCGAACAACCCTTTCGCGGCAATCCGGCGGCTGTTTGCCTCCTGCCGGATTCAAGGCCGGATTCCTGGATGCAGGACGTGGCCCGCGAGATGAACCTTTCCGAAACCGCGTTCGTGGAAAAACGCGCGGATGGGTTCGGACTGCGTTGGTTCACGCCGGCTACGGAAGTAGACTTGTGCGGGCATGCCACACTTGCCAGCGCGCATATTCTCTGGGAGGCGGGTTTGCTGGCGGCGAACGACACGGCGTGCTTTCACACCAAGAGCGGACTGCTCACGGTGCGTCGAAGCGGCGAGGCTATGGAGATGGACTTCCCTGCCCTGCCGGCGCAGCCGGCGACGGCTCCCGCGGGGCTCGAGGAGGCCCTGGGCGCGCAACTCGGAACCGTGGTAAAAAGCCGGTTCGACTATCTGGCCGAGGTCGAATCCGAGGCCGTTGTACGCGGCCTGAAGCCGAATTTCCACGCACTTCGCGGGGTACAGACCCGCGGCGTGACGGTGACGGCTCGCGGCAGCGGCCGCTATGACTTCGTTTCGAGGTTTTTTGCGCCGGCAGTCGGGATCGATGAGGACCCGGTGACGGGGTCCGCCCACTGCCGCCTTGGTCCTTACTGGAAAGAGAAGCTTGGGCGTAATGATTTGCTGGCCTATCAGGCATCGGCGCGCGGCGGCGAGGTTCGCGTGCGGGTAGCGGGCGAGCGGGTATTCCTGGGTGGCAAGGCGATTACGGTCTTGCGGGGCGAGCTGGTGTGAGCGCATCAAGGGAACGGCCGCAGATCCACGCTACACCTTTCTCCTCGGTTCTGCAGAGGTGTGATTATTGCGATGCCAGCCGCCTTAGCGATTCCTCATACGGGGCGCGCGCGACGCCGTGCTCGGTAATAATCGCTGTGACGTAGCGGTTTGGCGTGACGTCAAAGGCGGGATTTCGAACGGGCGTATTGGGGCTGGTCGTCGGCACGCCGCGAAGGTGTGTCACCTCCTCAGGGCTACGCTCTTCGATGGGAATTTCCTTCCCCGAAGCAAGAGTCAGGTCGAGCGTCGAGATAGGAGCCGCCACGAAGAAAGGCACATTGTTTTCCTTTGCCAGTACGGCCACCGAATAGGTCCCGATCTTGTTGGCCACGTCGCCGTTACCCGCGATACGGTCAGCGCCAACCACAACAGCTCCGATGCCTTCCGAGCGCAGCATATAACCCGCCATGTTGTCAGTAATCAGCGTGACGGGAATGTGATCCTGCTGTAATTCCCAAACGGTTAGGCGCGCCCCTTGCAGGAACGGACGAGTTTCGTTCGCGAACACCGCCACGGGATTGCCACCTTCCACCGCGGCCCGGATGACACCGAGCGCCGTACCATAGCCAGCCGTCGCCAATGCACCGGCATTGCAGTGGGTCATCACCTTGGCTCTGGCCGGCAACAAGTCGGCTCCGTGACGCCCGATGGCCTTGTTGATCTCGATGTCTTCCTCGCCAACGCGAACAGCCTCTCGTTCGAGCGCCTGCGCAATCGCTCCGGCATCCGCACCTTTCGATCGCAAATCCTGGTAGCACTTTTTCATGCGTTCGATAGCCCAGAACAGATTGACGGCCGTCGGCCTCGTCGCGGCCAAGGTCGAGCAGATGACTTGAAATTCTTCATCGAGCCGCTGCGGGGAGGCCTGCTTAATCCCGAGGGCCACCCCCATGGCGGCGGCCACGCCGATCGCCGGCGCTCCGCGAATCACCATAGCGCGAATGGCTTCGGCGACCTCCTTGTAGTTGCCGCAGCGGACGTAGGTTTCTTCGGCGGGCAGGCGCGTCTGGTCGATCATGACGACAGCGTCGCCGACCCACTCAATTGTTTTGACCATGGAGCTTCAATCCTTTTCGATTCTATGTTTTCTTGAGGTGCTCGCCAGCGGCAAGAAGCACGGAAAAAAGTGTGGCGTTGTAGGCGACGTGAACCAAGGTACTACTGACGACGGACCCTGTGCGCGCCCGAATGATTCCGAACACAATCGCCACGCCGAAAAGCAACGTGAGGTTCTGCCATTGCCAGCCGTACTGCGGGCCATGAAGGACTGAGAACGGCAGGCTGGTTAATACGATGGCTGTCACCACGCCGTGTTTGCTCTCGAATACGGGGTAGAGGAAACCGCGGAAAACAACTTCCTCGGCCACCGGGGCGACGAGTACGCCAAACAGCGCCATGAGGATGACCGACAAGCGGTCCTGCAGCAAAGCCTCCATAGGAATCGTCGTGTCGGGCCTCGGGATCAAGGCAGAAACGCCGGCCACCGTGACCGCCAGGGCGATGCCGCTCAGCAGATAGAACGTTGCCGGGCGGTGCAACGGTTTCCATCCGATCGAGGGACCGAAGGGGAGATCATACTTGGAGGTGACAACGACGTAGATATACCCGAACACGAGCAGCCACCAAAATAACTGAATTACGATCACCAGCGGCGCCTGGACTCGTACGTTTTCCAGAGCGAGGTCCCAACCAAGCAACAGGTTCAGCCCCATGAAGCCCGCGGCAGAAATGATCGCGACAAAAAAGACGGCCGGCACCGCAAACAGAACAAAGTACAGCAGGTCCCAATAGCCCCACATGCGCGGGGCAGCCGGAGCAACCGTTTCGTCGACGCCGGAATCGGAGATGCCCACACTTTCGTTCAAGTCGATGCCGTGTGGGTCCACCGCAGGTTTGTCCTGGTTCATAGGAGGAACCTCTATCGTATCAGGAGTGATTTTGGAGACCGTGAGTCGTCTGCCGGACGCCGTGCTGACGGCATGACCCCGTGCGATTCGGGCCCTGCCGTCGAGTTATGGCGCGATCCGGGCTGATTACTCTTTTCCCAAGTAAGTGGAATACCTGTGTTTGAATACTCAACTCCTATGCTTCGATAGGAGATACTGGTAGTATTCGCAAGCAGACCGGCGAAAGAAGCGCTTTGGTGCCATGGAGAAGACTGAACGAGTTGCCGGGCGGACGAGATTTGCAGCTTTTGCCGTGGCGGTCAGCCTCTTCGGTGGAGGGGCTGTCGCTCAGAACGTCCGCCCCTCAGCTGCGCCGATCGGTATCGTCGTGGCCGTGGAATCAGGGGCTGGGGAGCGTCCCGAGATTATCCGGCGCGGCTCGCCGCTACCCCTGGGCATCCGCCCGGGCGAAATCCTGTTCCCCGACGACGAAATTCTTTCCCACGACGGCAAAGTCACGCTTCAGATTTGCCCCGACCGCTCTCGCCAGACTCTGCCGGCGAAGGGAAGGGCGGTGGTCCGTTCTAACGGCGTCGACGCGCTGGAGGGCGCGTTAACAGAAAAAGGGCAGGCCAGGTTTTGTGATCTTCCGGACATAAGCCAAATCCCTCCCGCCAACTTGCAGCACTACGGTTCCGCGCTGGCGCGAACATTGAATCCAGCAGCGGAAGCGCCCGAGACGTTTGAGGCCAGGCTCGCGAAGCTTCCCGAACCCGATCGCCAGAAGCTGGTGCAAGAGCTGACGCCGATCGACGAAGCGCTAAAGAGCGCTCCCGCCGATGTGGCCGCGCTCATGAGCCGCGCCGTTGTTTTGCAAAAGCACGGCCTCAACATCGACGCGGCGTTGGCCTACGAGTCGCTCGCCGGGCGTTTTCCGGGCTCAGTGCAGACACGCGCCCTGGTGCATGAGCTTTTCGAGCAGGAAGTCCCAGTCACCTCCGGCGAGAAACAGACGTTCGCGCTGATCGTCGGCGTATCGAAATACCAGCGTTTGCCGGAAGAGCAGCAACTCCTGTTTGCCCATGCCGACGCAGACCTGCTCTACCGTCACATGCGCAGCCCCGCTGGAGGCTCAGTCCCCAACGAGAACATTTTGCTGCTCACCAACGAACTGGCCACGAAGGCGAACGTTCAGAACGGCATTGAGACTTTTCTCAAGGCCCGGGCGCAGAAAAGCGACACCGTAGTCGTATTTATCGCCGCGCATGGCGTCGTCGACGAGACCGGCGCCTACATCGTCGCCCACGACAGCGATCCGCAAGACCTGAAAACGACTGGCTTGCCGATGGCGACGATTCAGAGGTTGATGGAAAAGGAACTGGCGCACGTGGGCCGCGTGCTGATCTACGTGGATGTCTGCCGCGCGGGAACGATCGGGCAGATTCACAGCAACCCGATCAACGTCGTGGTCAACAACATTCTCAGCGCGCCCGGAGAGATTCTGGGACTGATGGGCAGCGGCCCGAAAGAGTTCTCTTTCGAGAGTTCGCAGTTCGGCGAGGGCCACGGCGCGTTCAGCTATTTTCTGGTGCGGGCGCTGTGCGGAGAAGCGGATAAGAGCGACGAGGGCAATGAGGACGGCAAGACCACGGTGGACGAAGTCATCGAGTACGTCCGGTCATCGGTTCGCGGAGCGACGCGCAAGAAACAGAACCCGGAATCGATCGTGCGAATTGATCGTGAGGCCTTGCTGACTGCGGCGCCCCAGTGCGATTTCAATATGGCTGGCTACGAGCCCCTGTCGGAAGTGCAGATGGCCGCGGTTCGCTCGATCCAGGTCCCCACGAACGCGGCGCAGCGTGACGTGACGGAGTTCGAGGAGGCGCTGGCCAAGGGCAGCATTCTGCCCGAAGATTCCGGAAGCGCATTTGTCCCTCTGGCAAGACTCAACAACGCCCTCTCAGAGAGCCGCGCAAACCGCGAAAAATATCTGACGCTCGAAAACCGCCTGCGCGTGGCGCTCGAAGATGCGGGCCAACAAGTCTTGTTGCGCTACCTCAGCGGCGACGACGAGCCGCAGACAGCCGCCAGCTTCCAAGCGGGCGCGCGATATTTCCGCACGGCGCGGGAGAGGCTGGCGCCGCAGTCGCGCATTCTGTTGAGCAAGGAGCGCTTCTGCGAGGGACGCGCTCTGATCTTTTCTCCGCGTCACAAGGATGATTCCCGGCCAGCGCTCGAGGCGCTGGAGGAAGCCGTTCGCATCGATCCGGACGGAGCCTACTCCTTTAACGGGCTGGGCATCGCTTATCTCGAGCAGGATCCGCCGGACTTCGCGCGAGCGACGCTGGCGTTCCAGGAAGCGACGCGCCTGGCTCCCCATTGGGCCTACCCGCGGCATAACCTGGCACTGACGTACGCACAGGTAGGAAATTTCGGTGAGGCGATTCGCACGTACCAAGAAGCGATGCGGCTGGCCCCGCACTTTGCATATCTGCCCTACAACCTCGGCCTCATCTACCAGCGCCTCAACCGCAGGTCCGAGGCGGAACGGATGTACCGGCTGGCGATCGAAAGGGCCGGCCGGTTGCGCGATGACATTCGCCAGCGGCACCTTGCAATGGCGAACAACGCGCTCGGTTATTTGAAGGCTTCCGCCGGGGCGGAAAAGGAAGCTGAAGAGCTGTATCGCAGGGCGCTCGGGCTCGATAGCGGGCTGCTCGAGGCCCGGCATAATCTGGCGGCGCTGCTTTGCGGCCGCCGCACGCCTACGGACGGCGCCTGTGTTCCCGCCGGCGAGAACGAAGCGGTCTCGTTATGGCGACAGAACCTCGCAGCGGATGCCGGATATCTTCCTTCGCGGCTCAGTCTGGCGCGGGCACTGGCCGCTCGCGGCGAAAACACGGAGGCTGTCGAGCACTACCGGGAGTTTATCGAAAGGCAACCGAACTATGCCGCCGCACGCCTGGCATTGGCTGACCTCCTCCTGCGGCAGGCGCAGCCGGATCTGCCAGCAGCGCTAAGCCAGCTCGAAGCCGTCGAGAAGATGCAGCCGAATCACTACGAAGCGCATGAGCGGCGTGGCGATTTGGAACGTAATCGCGGCAATGCGGTGGAAGCCGCGAAAGCCTATGAGTCCGCGCTTCAAAATGCGCCAGACAAGAGGACGCGCAAGAGGATCCGGGAAAAGATGGCGCAGCGGACTCTCTGACGTTGGGTCTGGAAGGACAGAGCGAGAGCGCAAAGAATGACTTGTGCTTCCAAGCAAGCGGTCTCGACGCTTTCGAATCGCCGGCGAATGAGAGCCGGCCTACGCTGTTTCTGCATTCTGGCGATGTTAGCCGCGGGCGCCACCGAAAGCGGTTTGGCGCAGCAAGGGTTTGTCATCACGAGCGCCAGCCCGCTGCCGCCAGCAACCGCTGGAAGTCCCTACAGCTTTCAGTTCCAAGCCTCGGGCGGATCTCCGCCATTCACCTGGGGGACGGTCAGCCCCTTTGGACCGCCACCTCCGGGTCTCTCCCTAAGCGCCTCGGGTCTCCTGCAGGGCACTCCCACCACTCCTGGCCAGTTCAGCTTCGGTGTCAGAGTATCCCAATCGGATGGCCCTTCCGCACAAAAGACGTTTGTCCTGAACGTCGCGAATGCTCTATTCATCACGACACAATCGCCGCTGCCAGCTGGAATCGTCGGGCAGCAGTACCAGACCACACTGGCTGCGTCCGGCGGCACTCCACCATACAGCTGGAGTCTCGTTGTCGGGGCAGGAGGGCTCCCGCCAGGGTATTCACTGGACCGTCAGACCGGGCGGATCTCGGGCATCACTTCGCAGCCCGGCACTTTTCAGTTTCCGATTCGCGTGACGGATTCGCAGCAAGCCGGGGTCAACAAGACATTCGCGCTCTCGGTCGTTGCGGGTAAGCCCCGGATTCTGCCGGACCCGCCGCTGCCCACCGCCTTTGTCGGCGAGACCTACGCCGCACAGTTAACGTCATCGGCCGGCAGCGCGGCGCTTTGGGCGATTGTTGCCGGCGCTTTGCCCCCCGGTCTTCAAATCAGTCCGCAAACAGGCAGCATCACCGGCACGCCCACTGAGCCAGGTATTTTCGTTTGGACAGCGCTGATGCGAGATTTCAATGGCGCCAACGCGATTCGCGAGTATTCGATTCGCGTGGAGGGGAGTCTCCAGGCGGCACCGGAACTCGACATCTCTCCCACGTCGCTGAGTCTTAGTTTCCCTTCGGGCACGCAGTCCGCCACCAAGGGGTTGCGCATTCGCAACACGGGGAGTGGCGCGATATCCGTGAATATTGCGGCCTCGACGCGAAACGGCGGGGACTGGCTGATGGCGATTCCGAACGACGGCATCGCCACGGCGGTGGAGCCGCTCGATGTGCTGGTGCAGGCCGACCCGGCGCGGCTCGGCCCGGGCGGTTACTTCGGAAGCCTCGCCATTACGGGACAGCCGGCTTCGCAAGACGCTATTGCTGCCCTGGGAGAAACCATCACTGTCCCGGTGTCGATGAGCATCAGTTCGCGCCGGCAATTTCTGCGTCTATCGCTGGACGGTCTCACGTTTACGGCGGTGCAGGGAGGCGGCAGTCCGCCGCCCTTGTCGTTCGACGTCATCAACGACGGCGTGGACCCGATGCCGTTTTCGGTTGCCGTGTCCGCGTTTCCCAGCGCGGCCTGGTTGCAGGCGCCCAGTTCGCAGACAACGATCAACCCCCGCTCACGCAGACCGATCGTCGTTCAAGTCAATCCTGGCGGTCTGGCCCCGGGCGTGTATTTCGGGCTGATCGAGGTGAAGGCGCCTGGCGCCGCAGGGGAAGTCCGCTTGCTCACTGTTGTCTTGAATTTGCTTCCAGCGGGGAGCCGTCCGCCGCCCGTGATCGATCCCACGGGGCTGCTTTTTACAGGGACCCAGGGGGCCGCCACCGCGGGAAAGACGTTTCGCATTTTTGTCACCGGTCCTAGCACTGTTGGTTTCACATCCACACTTTTATCCGAGGGCAGCGCAGACCTGTTCACTCAGGCCCCCGGGCAAGGCCAGGTGACGCCGAACCAGCCCCTGACCATCACGGTGCAACCGAATACCGCAGGCCTGGCAGCGGGCGTATATCGCTCGCTCCTGGTCCTGACGTTCGCCGATAACACCCAACACACCATTCCGCTCACGCTCATACTTGGCCCGGGCGGCGGCAGGACGCTGACCGATGCCACAGCCAACGCCGATTGTCCCTCGGCCCTCAATGTCACGATCGTGTCGTCCTCGGGCGGATACACCTCTTATGTGGATGCGCCGGCCTTTTTGCGGGCGGACGTATCCGATGATTGCGGCCAGCCGTTCGCCGAAGGGGCGGGCCGCAGCGTTCGCGCGGAGAGCGGCGGACAAACCGTGTTTCTGTCGCACAAGGAAAGCGGCACCTGGGAGGCCACGCTCGACTTCCAGACTTCCGGATCGCAACCGATCGAAGTAAGCGCGCAGGACCTGGTTCGAGGAATCATCGGACACGCAACAATCGCCGCCAACGTTCAGCCGCAACTTGCCGTGCGGCCGGGGGTGTTCGAAGGGGGCGTGGTTCATGGCGCCAGCTTCGCGAAGCCACCGTTAGCGCCGGGAAGCATTATTTCGATTTTTGGTCAGGATCTGTCAACGAATCCGGATCCCGCCGCTGGAACGGTTACGACGCTGCCGCTGCCGGAGTTGGCTGCAGGCACGCGCGTGCGCGTCGGCACTTCCTTTCTGCCGCTGTTCTTTTCCTGGACAAACCAGGTAAACGCGGGTCTCCCCCTCGCGCTGAACCCGGACAGCGGCCCGCTCAGTCTCGTTGCCTTCCGAGGTTCGCTCCCTTCGGATCCTGTCGAACTTTCGATGACATCAGCTCATCCGGGACTCTTTACGCTCAATGCCAGCGGTTCCGGTGAAGGAATTTTCCAGGACATTGGTTTTCGCCTTGTCAGCATCACGCTGCCGCCTGCATCGAATCCGAACGGCAGGCGCGGCGTGAAGCCCGGGGAGCCGGTGATTATTTATGCCACGGGCCTTGGAGCGGTGGCGCCCACGGTTGCTTCCGGGCAGCCGGCCAGTGTGAATCCACTCTCTCACGTCACCGGAACCGTGCAGCTCACCATCGGCGGCCAGCCCGCCGTAACGGACTTCAAGGGCCTTGTTCCTGGCTTCGTGAGCCTGTATCAAATCAATGCTCTTGTGCCCGGCGGACTTGTTCCCGGCAATGCCCAGGTGATTCTGACCGTCAACGGCGTCAGCAGCCCAGCCGACCTCACCCTGTCAATTGAATAGCGCAGCCCACAACTCTAGCTTGGCCCGCTTGATGGAAGCCGTGGCGCTCCCGCCGAAGCGCGATTGTGCCTCCGCTTGGATGCTGTGGAGCACGGTGAAGGCCCGCTAGCGTTTGGTCTCAGATTGGGCCTTACCAACGACGTCGCTGCGAACCCGCGCCCATTCGTGCTAGCCTGTCGGCGTCGATCCTTGCCGACCTACGCAATCAACACGGAGGTGCAGTTTGCTTCCACGCTGTTTCATGGCGCTGGTAGCGATGTCCACGCTGCCCTTATGGGCGGCCGATAGCGTCTTCGTCGAGCGTGCCTTTGACGGAAGCTGGGCCGCATCATTTCCACCATCGACGCAAGTCGTCGGCACCATCACTTTCAGCCAGATCAGCGACGCGAGCGGTCCAGCACTGATGGACGGACTGGCCGGCGCCAGCACGGCCGCGGCCCGGTGTCCGCCGGCCAGCCAAAGGCGCGAGTTCTACGCAGGCACATACGATTATTCCACCAGCGGCGCCGGTGGCTCCGTCTACGCTTGCACCAACGGATCCACGTTTTTTGGCGTCTACAGGGATTCCGACAACATCGACGATGGGACTTTCCTACTCACCGACACGAATACGGGGTCCACTCCAACCTGGAGCGGCACCTACACTGATTCCTCCAACCAGACCGCAGGTTTTCGCGGTCAGTATTTGAGCGGTGGCATTGCCACGCCTCTGGCGTTACTGGCAGATACGCTGCGGATCCTGCCGGATCCGCCGCTGCCAACCGCCTTCGTGGGCAAGAACTACTCGCTGCAGTTACTGCCGAGCAGCGGCAGCGCAGCATCCTGGGAGATTGTGGCAGGCGCACTTCCTCCCGGCCTTCAGCTGAGCCCGCAAACGGGCAGCATCACCGGCACGCCCACGCAGCCAGGAACGTTCGTGTGGACCGTGCTGCTGCAGGACTTCGACGGGGAAAGCGTCATCCGGGAGTATTCGATCCTCGTGGGGGCTGATCCGAACGCCCCCGCCGAACTTGATGTCGCGCCGAGATCGCTTAGTTTCAGTTTCTCTTCGGGCGCGCAGAGCGGTGTGCAAGGGTTGCGGATTCACAACACGGGAGGCGGCGCCATATCCGTCAACATTGAGAGTTCGACACGAAGCGGCGGGGACTGGCTGACACCCATCCCCAATGATGGCATCGTCACGGCTGAAGAGCCACTCGATGTTCTGGTGAGAGCCGACCCCGCGCAGCTGGGTGCGGGCGCCTTTTTGGGCAGCCTCGCTATTGCGGGAGAGCCAAGTTCGCAAGACCCCATCGCCACCTTGGGGGAAACGATCAACGTCCCCGTGTCGATGAGCATCAGCGCGCGCCGCCAGTTTCTGCGGCTATCGCTGCGGGGCCTGGCCTTTACAGCCGTGAAAGGGGGCGGCAATCCGCCGCCACTATTATTCGACGTCATCAACGACGGCGTGGACCCGATGCCGTTTACGGCCGCGGTAGCTTCCTTTCCCAGCGCCAGCTGGCTACAAGCGTCAGGTACGCAAGGGACCGTGGCCCCACAGTCACGGCGGCCAGTCACGGTGCGAGTCAACCCGGGCAATTTGAACCCTGGCGTCCATTTCGGGGTAATCGAGGCGCGGGCGGCAGGCGCCGCAGGAGAAGTGCGCCTCCTCACGGTTGTTCTGAACCTCTTGGCCGAAGGCAGCCGCCCACCCGCCGTCGTTGAGCCGACCGGGCTTCTTTTCCTAGGGACCGCGGGAGCCTCAACCCTACCGCCACAGTCGTTCGAAATTGCGAATGTGAGCGCGACTCCCTTCAGCTTCACGTCCGAGCGCCTGACAGAAGGAGGGACTGATCCCTTCACGCACACGCCAGTCCAGGGTCAGGTGTTGCCCAGCCAACCGTTCAAAGTGACCGTGCAGCCCAGCATCGCCGGTCTATCGGCGGGTGTGTACCGCACACTCCTGGCGCTCACATTCGCGGACGACACGCAGCGGGTGGTCGACCTCACACTGGTTCTCGGGGCGGCCGGCGGTGTCACGCTCGGCACCAATGAGGCGCAGGCTGCTTGTCCTTCCGCGCTTCAAGTCACGATCGCATCGTTTTCAGGAGGATATCCCTCGTACGTCGAAGCGCCGGCATTTTTGCGCGCGCAGGTGGCGGATGATTGCGGCCAGCCCTTCGTGGCCGGCCAGGGCCGGGGCGTTCGCGCCGAGAGAGCCGGACAGACTGTGTTTCTGTCGCACAAGGGGAGCGGCACTTGGGAGGGGACACTCGATTTCGGCGCTTCCGGCCCTCAGGGGACCGGCGTAAACGCGGAAGATCTTGTTCGCGGCATTACCGGGAACACTGCGATCGCGAACAATGTGCAACCACAACTGGCCGCGAGGCCGGCTATCTTCGACGGCGGAGTAGTTCACGGCGCCAGTTTTGCGAAGCCACCGATGGCGCCGGGAAGCATCATCTCCGTCTTTGGCGAAGAGCTGTCCACGAATCTTGACCCGGCCCGCGGGGCGGCCACCGCACTGCCGCTTCCGGTGCTCCTGGAAGGCACACGGGTTCGCGCCGGGAACGTCTTCCTGCCGCTGTTTTTTTCGTGGGCGGGACAGGCCAATGCGGGCCTTCCTCTTGACATTGACCCCAACGCAGGGCCGCTCAGCGTCGTTACGTTTCGAGGCTCGATACCGTCCGATCCGGCTGAGGTCTCGTTGGCGGCCGCCAATCCCGGTTTGTTCACGATATCGGGCACCACTGAGGGCATTTTTCAGGATTTCCCCGGGTTCCGCCTCATTAGCAAAACCGTGCCGGACAGCCGGACAGGAATAGCCCCCGGCGAAAGGCTGATCCTCTACGCGACGGGCCTCGGAGCCGTTTCTCCCACGGTTCCTTCCGGCCAACCAGCGGGCGGATCCCCGCCCTCCACCGTGACCGGGAATCTACAACTGACCATTGGCGGACAAAACGCGATCGTGGAGTTTGCCGGCCTAACCGCCGGCCTTGTGAGCCTCTATCAGGTCAATGCCATCGTTCCGGCGGGCCTCCCCCCGGGTGATGCCGAGGTCACTCTGACGGTCAATGGCGTCAGCAGCCTGGCCGGGATCACTCTCTCGATCGAATGAAAAATAGGGTGGCCGCCCGGCATATCGTGACATCCGGCCGTCGAGCGAGCACCTTCGGTCGGCTGGCCCCCTCCACGAGGCCGCCAAAAAACTGCGCAGACAGCCATTCTAAGGATCTAAGGCCTCTTGCCGAGGGCAGCCGGAATCTCAGCCCACTACACTAAAATAGCGTTAGCAGCAGAGACTCTTTGACTATGCCCCAAGGTCCGCACGCTTTCCACAAGTTCGAGATGATCGAGAAGCTGGGCGAAGGCGGCATGGGCGAAGTGTGGAAGGCGCGGGACACGGGCCTTGACCGCTTCGTCGCACTCAAGTTCCTGTCTTCGTCGGTGTTGAGCAATCCCACGGCCTTGCCGCGATTCAAGCAGGAAGCCATTGCCGCCTCCAAGCTCGACCACCCGAATCTCTGCACGATTTACGAAATCGGCGAGGCGGAGGGAAGGACCTACATTGCCATGGCCTTTTACGAAGGCCAGATCCTTTCAGAACTGCTGCAGCCCAACAAACCCCTTCTCAGCCTCGATCAGATCCGCAGCTACGTGAGGCAGATCGCCGATGGTCTGGCCAAGGCGCACGCCAGCGGGATCGTGCATCGTGATATCAAACCCGCCAACGTCATTATCGCCAAAGACGGCGTCGTGAAGATTCTCGATTTCGGCCTCGCCAAAAACCTGCGCATGGCGGAAGCGCTGACAAGCCCCGACATGCGCCTCGGCACGCTGTACTATATGGCGCCCGAGCAGATCGAGGGCGGAGAAGTCGGGCATCAGGCGGACATCTGGGCGCTCGGGGCCGTTCTCTATGAAATGCTAACGCAGCACCGTGCGTTCGACGGGGTTTATGAGGCAGCGGTCCTTTACTCCATCATGAACGACGAACCAAAGCCGGTTCGGGAATATAGGCCCGATGCGCCCGAGAACCTGGTTCAACTGCTTCAAAGCGCGCTGAAAAAGAAGCCCGGCGATCGCTGCCCGTCGATGAAAGATCTGATCGCCGGCCTGGACGCCACGGCCCAGGCTCCGCAACGCAAGGCAGCAGGAGCCAAGGGGCCCGCAGCCGCTGTGGCCGCCGATGTGCCCGCGGCACAGTCCCGGGTCATCCGAAGAGGCAGTGCGGATCGCGGCGACGCTTCCGAGAGGATCTCCTGCCACGTTCTCTTCATGGACATCGTGAAGTTTTCCGTCCGCTCGCTGGAAGAAAAAGACCGAATCACCCGAAAGCTGCAGCAGGTCGTTCGAGGTACTGAAGAATTCCGACGCTGGGAGCCTGTCGAGAACAGCATGCTCATGAAGGACACCGGCGACGGGCTGCTGGTGGTCTTCTTCCACGATCCCCTGTCGCCGACGCGCTGCGCCGTCGAGATCGCGGAAGCGCTGAAGGGCGACAAGGAACTCAACCTCAGGATTGGCGTTCATGGAGGGCTTGCCCTGCTCCGATCGAACATCCTCGGCCATGACGACCTGGCCGGCGCGGCCGTCGACCGGGCCCAGAGAGTGATGGACTGCGGTGACGCCGGGCATATTCTGCTTTCCGACACGGCGGCAGAGAACGCTCTTCAAACCGATCAGTTTCGAAGCCACATGCAGTACTTGGGCCACTGCCGCGTCAAGCACGGGGAAAGCATTGGCATTTACAATCTCGTGAGCGAGAATTGGGGAAGCCTGCGCTGCCCCAAGAAGCTGTATCGCCGGAATGTTGAGGTGGCGGGCGTCGCCCTTGGACTTTTAGCACCGCTGCTCGCCCTGGCGCCCTGGCTAAAACCGGGATTGCAGCCATTGCCGATTCTCTCGACGATACCCATTTGGCCCACGCTCGGCCTAGGTATTGCGCTGGTGGCTGTTTCCAGCATTTGGATCCTGGCGGCATCACGCCAGTGGCGCCTGTTTCTCCGTTCCTGGAGGCTCAGCCCGCCCTACATTGTTCGCGCGACCGTGCCCTGGTTGCTCAGCGCCGGCCTGACATTTTTTTTGCTTGTCGACCCGTGTAAGGTGAATCCGTCGGGCGCGGGGTGTACGCCGATCGTTGCAGCGACGCCCCTCTCCTTGTCCTACTGGATGCAGATCAGCCGGCTGGGAGATCGCAAACTCCCGGAGCCGCAGCTTTACAGCGATCCCGCTCAGCGGGTCCTCTTTCCCTCGGGAAGCCACCTGTCACTCTTCGTGGAAGCGCCCGAGGAAAGTTACCTGTACGTCATTAACCAGGCAGCAGAAGATGTGGGAGGCATGCCGGGCTATGCGCTGGTGTTTCCCCGCCCTGGTATCAACGCTGGAAACTCACGTGTACCAGGCGGCGTCCCATTCGAAGTAGCGCCCTTCGAGTTCGACAGCCAACAAGGCAAGGAGCGATTATTCCTGCTGCTGTCGAAGGAACCCGTGGCGGCCTTGGAATCGCTCCATCCCGATGAGCAACTGCGTGTGGCCAATATCGAGGAGGTGCAGGCGGTGCGCACCTTGCTGCAGGCAACCGCTGGCGAACCTCCTCAGATCGAAGTTCTCAAAGATAAGGTTCAGGTTCAAGGGAACGCCGATATCCTTCTTTGTGAGCTTGAGTTCTCAACGCTGTAAAGAAGACACATCGAAGTTACGGAGGTGGTGAATGCAGTGGAAAAACCTGGGTGGTTGGACGCTGGCAGCACTGGTGGTTTTTGGCCTTTCGGACTTGCAGGCACAAACCAATGAGAAAAGCGCGGCGGAAAAACCTGTCGTGCGCACGCGGTGGATGAACGTCCTCCGCACCGGCAACTACAAGATCACGGATTCGCAACCTTCCGTGCGACCGGTTGATCAGGCTAAAGCGAAAAGACCCTCGCCCCCAGTGACGGCCAAAGAGCTTCAGAGCGTCGATGAAGAGAAAGCAGCCGGCTCGATGTTGGGCATCACGGTCTGGAGGATGAGGCCGGCGGAGGACGCCGATGCCGTTAAACTGCGCGAAGGAGATACGGTCGTCACGCCCGTGCGGGTGAAGTCGGACACGGCACTGCGAGAAGGCGACCGTGTGCGGTTGACGATTGAAGCGCCGCGGAGCGGATACCTCTACGTGATCGATCGCGAACAGTACGCGGACGGGTCACTGGGCGCGCCGACGCTCATTTTCCCCACACGACGCTTGCTTGATGGCGACAATGCGGTCAACGAGAAGGTCGTCGTCGAGATTCCCGGAATCGGCGACAACCCTCCATTTTTCACGCTGAAGCGTTCGCGGCCCGACCACAAGGCCGAGATGATCGTCGTGTTGGTCTCTGACCAGCCGCTGCCCGATATCAAACTAGGCCGCAACGCGAGTTCGACGCCGATTCAGCTGCAGGAAGCGCAGGTCAACGAATGGATGAGCAAGTGGGCCGGCCGCGCCAACCGCTTTGACCTCGAAGCCGGTGAAAACGCGCCGATGGCGAAATCACAGGTGGAGGTAGCTACCCGTACCCGGGCGTTGGTGCACGAGGACCCGAAACCACAGACAGTCTATTGGCTGCCGGATGCCGATCCAGGCACCCCACTGATGATCAGCATTCCATTGGTCATTCTCGCGAACGAATAATCATTGCTCGGGGTTGCGCGGGAAGCGCCAGTAAGGTAACCGCACGCCATCGATGAAGACACGGTCGGCGCGGCGGTCCGACGGAGATTCAAAACCGGCGACTCCTCCGGCGGTCACGTAGTCGTCCTGCTCGACACCGTCGCCGGAAACCCCCAAGCCTCCGACCATGGCGCCGTTGCGGTAAAGCGGCGCCGAACCGGGGAAAAAGACGATGCCCGACTGGTTGCGGTTCGCCGGCTGCCGGCCCTGTGTACAGGGATTCGCCAAATCAAATAAATAAAGCTCACGGAAAGGCCCCGGGCCAGAAGCCGCGATACCGCTCGGGAAGAACGACTGCGAGCCGAAACCGATGGTGCGGTTGGTAACGGCTGTCCCCACTGGCACGCCTGGCAAGTCATTAGCGACGAGATTCGGACCCGAGAAATAGACCACGTTGCGTGCCTTGCTTGCCGCCACGTCGATCGAAAAGACCGTGGCGTCAGGCATCCGGAACATACCGAGGATATTGCCTTGCAGGTCGCTGACAGCGATGACCATGCGGCTGCGACTGCCAAGAGGCAGACGAATGACGGCGCGCGTGAGATTGGCTCTGGCAACGGACGCCATGATAATGGACTCCACTTCACTCGCGGATAGCGTGGCGCTGGCAGACGGACGCACGAGCCAGCCATCCGCCGCGGCGGCGCCCGGACGCGGTCCAACGACATACTCGCCCTGAACCTGGGCTGCCGGTTGCGTCCCCTCAGGCTGCGTGGTCTGCTCGACGAACGGCAACCGAATGCCATCAATAAACACGGCGCCGGGCGGCGGCAAGGGCAGGACGGGGACGAAGGA
>Ga0187893_10000348_pt1 | contig 120426 bp, 130 predicted proteins | sample MA1701074metaG_FD_139574 | JGI IMG/M metagenome (GOLD analysis project Ga0187893, IMG submission 139574) | White microbial mat communities from a basaltic lava cave in the Kipuka Kanohina Cave System on the Island of Hawaii, USA - MA170107-4 metaG ...
ACCTCGATGACCGGCTGCAGCGCCGTCAGCGCCAGCGCCTTGTCCGCCACCGCGGCTGCGGCCACCGTGCCGGCAGAGACCTTCAAAAATTGACGCCGTGATAAAAACATCGTGTCTACCTCCTACGTTGATTACGAAACACGAACTTTTTTATTCCCCAAACTCTAACTGACATAGCTTTAGCTTAAAAAGGCTAAGACTTACTAAGCAATATGAAAGCCAATCCTGTGAAGTTTTTTGGAGCATATAAAATTTTTATAACTATTTGAAAGTAATACATAAAAACTATATTTATACACTCCATGAAATGCATCAAACATGACCTTGGTCGTGTAAATTTGGTACCGCAAATTTTTAAAATGACTTCATAATTAAAATTAATGTATTAAAAACAACAAGTTAAATGATTTACCGTAACGATACTTAAAGGTAACATTTTCATGCGGTCGTAACGAATTGTGGTGTTGGCTCAGATTTATTTACCAGTATCATGAAATTGTACGAAAGAAAATTTCGTATGGCCTCTCTTCTTGACAGAGCCTCGCACAGTCAGTACAATCCGGCCCCTTCGTGTAAAAAACGGGCGGGAATAGCTCAGTGGTAGAGCATCGCCTTGCCAAGGCGAGGGTCGCGGGTTCAAATCCCGTTTCCCGCTCCATTTTCAAATGGTTAGACCTTCCAAATAGCCTATTCTTATAGTAGTGACTCACCTCGTTAAACCATGAGTGGATCAGATCATAATTTAAAGACCACGATTTACTGGGAGCGTGAGTATTCGACAGCCTTCGCGCCGGAACGCCTGAAGCTGGATTTCGCTCCCCATCGCCCGCTCATGTCACAAATGCCTCTGGATGAACAGCGCGCGCTGGCAGCAGGAGGCTACAAGATTATTCCTGACGACTGCGGTCCTGTTCGCACGGTGGGCCAGTATGGATGGCTCATTCGTTCACCGGCAGATTGCAGAATCCGTCGCACGGCTGAAGGCGTGAAATGGCAGGCCCCGCCCATCCTGCCCGAGGAACGCATCCTGGGCTTCAAGTCTTTTTCCGGAACTTATGTGGATCTGATTCTGAACAGCGGGTATCCGAAATTATGCTGCGGGATCCGGTTCTATTATCCGAAACATGTCGGCATGATGATGAAAGACCTTCCGAATCATTTCTATCACTTTCCGGAACGGACGTTCTTTGTATGGGAAGGCATCAAGACCCAGGAATACAAAACGACGCCGAATCCCTATGATTTTCTCCCCGACCATGACGCCTTCACGACAAATTTTCTCCTGCAACTGACGAAGCCGAGCACGATCAAGCGGGGCGATCCGATCGGCATCATCGTCCCTGTCATGCTGCCCAAGTACTTTGCCCTCGAGGAATTGAAGCACCCCTCGTCGTAGCGCATTCGCTTTCTCTGAGCGTAAGGAAGAGCGCGTGCTACCGAGACGTTGCGCGCAGGCTGGCAAGCCACGATTGTGCGCGCGCGCAATCGTCCGGGGACAACGGAATCTGTCCAAAGCGAACGCGGCAATAGAATTCGGTGAGTGGGGTGACGAATTGGCCCGCTTCCGCCCATTCACGGGTGATTCTCTCGGCAAATTCGAGCGGCGTCATGCCGGAGGCCTTGGTCAATCCGCGAGAGCGCAGCAGTTGCAGCATCCGGCTGTAGATCTTCGACGCCGCCAGTTGCTGGGGTGTCGGCCCACCGGTCCTCAGGGATTCCCACCAGTCGCCGTATCGAAACCGCAACGCGAATACAAGACCGGCCAGTGCGCAGAGCGTAATCCCAACGCCAGCAAGCAGCCCGCCAGGGGCCTGCATGAGTTGCGCGATGCTGGCACGGAGTTCCACGCTCCACCGAAGGAGCGCCGTGAAGCGTGTCGCCACTCCCGTGCTCACGGCTTCGCCCTGCTCGCGGACACCCTGTGCCATCGCCACCTGGTCGCGAAAACTGTAGCGAATCACGAAGCGATCCCATTTCAATCTGATCGAATCCAGCACCTTGCCGGCCCGCACGACGAGCGGGTGGGGGAGGGCGAACGGTATATTCGGTGTTGGATCAAACGTCACCCAGCCCGAATGTGGAAAATACACTTCCACCCAGGCGTGCGCATCGCGCTGGCGCACTGTGTAATAGCCTCCCACGTCATTCCATTCGCCTTGCGCAAAACCGGTCGCAAGCCGGGATGGAACCCCCAGCGTCCGCAAGAGTACCACCATGGCCGTCGCATAGTGATCGCAATACCCGGTTTTGCGCACGAAGAGAAATTCCTCGACTGGATTCATGGTCGGAGCCGCCCCCAAATCCAGGCTGTACTGGTAGCTCTGTTTCAGATACCGCTCCACTGCCGCCACTTTCTCGTAGGAAAAGGCCGTCGGCTGGACAATCTGGCGGGCCAGGTCCGGCACGCGCTGGCTGAGCGGGGGCAATTGCAAAAATAGCCGGCGGATCGGTTCCGGGTAATCGGCCAGAACCCTGCCGCGATCATCAGGCGACAGGCGAGTCGGGGTCGAGCGCACACTGTACTGGAAACGCGTGGCTGGAACGTAGAGCAGGGACACATCGCCCATGCCGTCGACCAGTACCGCCGAAAACGCGCCCTTCACCGATTCCACAAGCGGCACCCCGAACAGCACCGGCGTATCGAGCGCCTCGACCAGAATATCTTGGCGTAGCGCACCCTCAGCCTTCGGCAAACGGGCGGCGGCGGCGAAAAACTCCCCCTCCAGAGACCGTGCCAGTGGCTGCCGATCGTGGAGCGTGTTCGACCAGGAACGCCCATCGTAGACATCGTAGGAGGCGCCTCGAAAATACGCGCGTTCGGTCAGGGGTCCTTTCTGATCAGGAAACTCGACGCGCATGACGACCGTATTATCCAGTTTGACCGAGCCCACCATGCCCAGATCCACCTTTTCGGAGAACCCGGACAGGCGGATCAGCTCGCCGCGGTTCTTCTCGAAGAAGCCGGCGCCGATGCGCGGCGTGACGATGAAAATCAACAACGTCAGCCCGAGGGCGCCGACCGCAATTCCGTTCGTGCTCCAGAAAAACCGGCTCGTGATTGCGCCGGGCTGGCGGGTCGGGTGGGCCGACAACGCGGCGGCGCCCGCCTCTTCGGCCTCGCTGCGCAAATGGTAGAGCAGCAGCGTCCAGATCGCCGTCAGGAGGTAGGCCGCAAAGACGGCGGCATACCAGAGCTCCAGCGTCAGCGCCGCCGCGCCCAGCAGTTCCATCAGGCTGATGGCGTAGAGATGGAGAAAATCCTTGCGCGCGCGCAGCGTGAAGAGCTTCTGCACCATCAGCACGACGAGGAAGTGGATTCCGGCGGGCAACAGATCCCCGGATATCCAGAAGAGATCGGCGAACATGAAGAGAAACGCGGCGAGCATCAGCCCGGTCCAGGTCTGCTGCGAGAGTCTGAGCACGCCTCCCTCAGGCCCGTAACCCAACGCATGGACCAGTCCGGCGGCGAGCGCCGCCACGCCTGCGAGCACAAGCCCGGCCGGAAGCTCGCCGGTCAGCGCTAGGCCCGTAAAGCCTATGGCTGCGAGCAGTACCGAACTGAGCCGGAAGGCGGCATCGAGATTCACATCTCCCTCGTATAGTCGGTGGCCATGAGAATCTGCCCCGCGCCACGGCAGGCGGACAGGACCGCCCGGTCCGGCCAGCTCAGCACAATTAGTGCCAATTCATCCGGAGCCATCTGACCGATGAGCGCGTGCAGGGCCGCCGGAACAGGCGACTCCGGCGGAACCGGGCGGCACAACGCCAGCGCATGGAGGATCGCGTCATAATGGGCCTCGCCGGTCCCGGCCGGAATCTCCCGTTCGCCGATGAGCAGGCGGATCGCGTGGCCCTGCCGATGAAAAAATGCGGCGAGCGAGGCCGTCAGGCCGACCGCCTGCTCGAAGGCCGGCTGCGCCTGCTCGGGCACCGCCGTCGGCAGGACCAGCACCACGCGGCGCTGGTCTTCGGCCTCGGTTTCCCGAATCATCAGCCGCCGCTGGCGCGCCGTCGTCTTCCAGTGGATCGCCCGCGAGTCGTCACCGTCGTGATAGCGGCGCAGATTATAGAGCGCCACGCCGGGACCCCGCCGGGAAACGGTGTGATCGTGCCCCCTGGCCGTCAGATCGTGGGCCAGCGCCATCGGCAGCGGCTTGATCTCGGGATACACCACGACCTCCGAGGCAAACGGCAGTGTCGCCGCCTTCAGAAACAGACCGAAGGGGAACCGGGTGAGCAGCTTGATCCCTTCGATCCGGTGCAGGCCGCGCCGCGCAACGAGCAGCGGATAGGACTGCACGGTCACCGACCGGGGCGGGGCATGGAGCAGGTGGATGCCCCGATCCACCGTGGCGCCATCCACGACATCCTGCACGCGCAGCGAAAACGTCGGGATCTGCGCTTTGCGATTGGCAATCGAGAGCAAAACGGTGGCTGGTTGGTTGGCGAACACGCGATCCGGCATGCGGCGCCGGAATTCGAGCTGCTTGAGGCTTTGCTCCGACAGCAATCCGGACATGACGATGAGGCTCAGCAGCATCGCCAGCAGGAGGTAGAGGAGATTATTGCCCGTGTTGATCGCCGCCACGCCGACGGCCAGGGTCAGCAGGACGTAACGCGCGCCGTCAGGAGTCAGCCGGATCGAGCGGTACCGGTAGAACCAGCGGAACGACTTGCGAATACGTTCAAACATAACCAGCCTGTCGGCTGAGGCAAGAGACAGGTGCTGCGCGTTACAACGGAACCGGCACCGACTCAACGAGATCACGGACAATCTGCCGGGCTTCCTCGAACCGCCCGCGTCCCCCCTGGCCGGCTGCCAGCATGACCCGGTGCGACAGGACCGTCGGAGCCAGTTCCTTGATGTCGTCGGGCAGGCAATAGTCGCGCCCGCGCGCCAGCGCCAGCGCCTTGGCGGCCTTGTGGAAGGCCATCGCGCCTCGGGTGCTCACACCCAGGGCCAGCAGTTCGCTGCGCCGGGTCGCCGCCACGATCGCCAACAGATAGTCCATCAAACTTTCGTCGAGGCGGACCTTTTCCACGTGATTCTGCAGCTCCTGCACGTCCTGCACGGTCAGCGCCGGCTGCAGTTCATCAGCCGGGTGCAGCGCCTGCTGCCGCTCCAGAACCTTTTTCTCCTCCGCCGCGTCGGGATAGCCGATGCGAATCCGCATGAGAAACCGGTCCAGTTGCGATTCCGGCAACGGGAACGTGCCGTGGTACTCCACGGGATTCTGCGTGGCGATCACCATGAAGGGTTGCGGCAGCTGGTAGGTGACGCTGTCCACCGACACCTGCGCGTCGTTCATCGCTTCCAGCAGGCTGCTCTGTGTCTTGGGAGTCGTCCGGTTGATCTCATCGGCCAGCACGATGTTCGCAAAGATGGGGCCCGGTCGAAACTCGAAGGCCTGTTTCTGCTGGTGAAAGATCGACACGCCGACAATATCGGAGGGAAGCAGGTCGCTTGTGAACTGGATGCGCTTGAACGAGCAATCCAGCGAGCGCGCCAGGCTGTGCGCCAGCGTCGTCTTGCCCACGCCGGGCACGTCTTCGATCAGCAGATGGCCACGCGCCAGGAGCGAGACCACCGCCAGTTCAATGACCGCGGCCTTGCCCTTGATGATGCACTCGATATTGGCCTGGATGGCTTGGATTTTTTTTGCGACGTCCATTGCTCCTCGGATTGGGAAGCCGGGCGGGCTCCACGCCGGCGGGCCACTGGGAAAGTGCCGAAAGTGTAACAAACGACTTTCGGACCGTCAATTTCTCTACGAAACGACCCGGCCGCCGGATCTGTCATGCATCGGGAACCAGGACCAGCATCCAGGGTGACGCTTCTTCCTTCATGCTGCTGAACCGTCGGGCGGTCTGGCTGGCGGGAAGACCGCCGAAAACCGCCCCGCGACTGACTTCCACGTACCGGAATCGGTAGGGAGCGCCGGACTTATCCAGCACCACGGGAATGTCGTCCCGCAACGTCGCCAAATCGGCAAGCGAGACGGGCGAGCCGATCGGCAGGGCCGTCAACTTTTTGTACGCCTCGCCGAAGATGTCCGGAAGGGCGGCCGGCGTGAAGATCGTGTCCTGCGGACGCACGCGAGGATCGGCGATCACCTGCGACAAGACTTCCCAAAACACATCCTGATCCATGGCCGAGAGCACGACCGCCGTGGCGCGCCGCCGCATGAGGTCCAGCAGGGCCAGAGGCCCACGAACGTCGAACTTCCACGGTGGAAAGAGCAGCGCACGGCCCCCATGCAGCACTTCCAGCGCCGCTTCGCCGGCTTCGCGGACAACACGATAGTCGCCTTTTGCCGATCGCAGATGCCGCTCGATGGTCTCCGGGGACACGCGCGTCGGTTCGTACGCAAAGGTGGGATTCGCCGGCGCATGGCAGGTCACGAGCGTGTAGTGCGGCAGTGCCGTGTTCGGGGCCACGGCCTCGAACATGTCCTGGCCGCCCAAAAACTTGAACTGCAATCCTTCCTGGGACTTCAGCAGCTTCAGCCGGTGGGGCGGCGCATGCAGGGGCCCTCCGAACTGTGAACCGGGCTGCAACCGGTCCACGCAATGGACGGTCAGCGTTGTCCGCTGCTGACGGAGGCGCGGCAGATATTGGGTCGTCAGTTCTTCGGCAAAGGAGAGATCGCCCGCGCCCAGATCCAGGAGCGAGGGCGACGCCGCGTCAAGCAGCAGATCGTAGGGATTGCAATGGCCGCGCAAAAATTGTTCGGTTGTCTCGGGAGAAGGATTCGCCATGACCGCCGCAGACTATCGCCCGCATTTCAGGACGTCAAGCAGCCCGTTTCCTTTCCATTCGCCATCGGCTACAATGCGCGGGCTTATCGATCCCAGGCAAGGAGGCCTTCATGGCGGACGAACCGGTTATTGCGCAACGCACGCCCTATGTGATGGAAATAGGTCCCGGCAAGTTCTATTGGTGCCGCTGCGGCAAATCCACGAATCAGCCCTTCTGCGACGGCTCGCACACGGGCACGTCCTTCTCACCGATGGAAGTGGAATTGACGGAAAAGAAACGGGTTGCCTTCTGCGGCTGCAAGCACACGAAGAAGCCGCCCTTCTGCGACGGAAGCCACTCGCGGATCTAGTCTGTACCCTGTTCAGTGTTCGGTCATGAACCAGCCGGCAATCGAAAGCCTTTTATTCGTTCCGGCCAGTTGGTCTACGCGCGCCACGCGATGGAACCGCGGCACGGAAAAAATCACCAGGCTGCCCGGTTCCGGCTGGATGCTGTGGGCAAGGCTCAATTTTGGTTTGCTCCCGCCCGCACGCTGCTGGTCATAGATCAGCAATTCGCCGCCCCAATCAGGCTCCCACGTATTATGGAAATAGGTCACCAAAGCCAGCCGTCTGGCTGGACGGACGGCACCCGGCAGGGCATAAGCTTCGTCGGTATCGTCGTGCGTGGGCAGGCAGTCGCCGGCTCCATACGAGTAATAATTGAACGACACGTGGCGCCGCGTGATGCCGGGGAACGATTCGACATAGCCGGCCACGCAGGGCAGCGAGACGCGCTGCATCAGCAGGGAGGCCTCCGGGCCGTCGATCTTCGCTTTTTCCCAATTGCCGCAGTTCGGAAAGGCGCGGGCCACGTCCGGCATGGCGCTGAGCGGCGTCCAGGTTTGCCGCTCCATCGCCTGCTGCCAGCGGGTCAATTCCTGCGGCGACCAGAATTCTTCCAGCACGAGAATGGGATGGCGCTGAAACGAAAACTTCCGCGCGTCGAAGTCCTTGAAACGGATGCGATGGATGTCGTTCGCCATGGGAACCTGTCTAGGACGGTTATGATCGACAATCGGACTGTACGAATGAGCGCACTCGCAGCCTATCGAAGGCCGGATTCCAAGTCAATGAGACGCCGCGCAACGATCGATCTTTCGAGATCGCTCTGACCACATGGCGCTTCTCCCGACCAATCCCCGGCGACCTCGGCATTCCGGCAGGCACGCCCATGCCGGGCGGCACCTCGCATCCTCCGATCCGGTCATGCGCCGCATCATCGCGCGCGTCGGCCCCTGCCTGCTCAAGCGCTATCCGCGCTACTTTGTCACGCTGTGCGATTCGATCATCTCGCAGCAATTGTCCGGACGGGTGGCCGAGGTCATTTTCGAGCGTTTTGCGGCGCTCTATCCCCACGGCCGCCCCACGCCGCAGCACGTGGCCGCGACGCCGGTGCCGCGCCTCCGCAGGGCTGGGCTGTCCGGACAGAAGGCGCGGTATCTCAAGGAACTGGCCGGGGGATTTGCCGGTGGGAAGATTAAACCGCACCGGTTCGCGCGGCAATCGAATGAAGAGATCATCGAGACGCTCACGACGATCCACGGCATCGGCCGCTGGACGGCGGAAATGTTTTTGATGTTTTCGCTCAACCGATTGGATGTGCTGCCGGTGGATGATCTCGGCATCAAGAAAGCGATCCAGCAGGCCTATGGCCTGCGTGTCCTGCCGAAACCGGCGACGATCAGACGGATCGGCCGCTTGTGGCACCCCTACGAAACCATCGCCAGCTGGTATCTCTGGCGAAGCTTGCGATAGCCGCGAGTTATATTGTCATGCGTCTGGGGAAGACGCCGGTTTCGCCGTCAGTTTCATGACAAGGACGTAGAGTGCGCAGAGGAGCAGCGCAAACCCGCCGAAGAGCCAGGACCGCTGCCGCAGGACCTGAACCAGCAGCGACGGATCCTGGATCAGTTCCGGCTGGTCGCCCAGCAGATTCCCGCCGAACCAGGCCAGAATCCAGCACCAGAGTCCGGCGCCGATGATGGTCATCGCGCTGTAGAGGCCAAAGGGCATCCGCACCAGGCCGGCTGGAAGACCGATTAAATGGCGCACCACCGGGACCATCCGGGCAAAAAAGACTCCGCCCGCTTCGTAGCGGGCGAGCCACCGCTCGGCGCGCAGCAGCTTGTCCTCCGGGCAGAACACGAGATAGCCATATTTCACCAGCAGGGGACGGCCCAGCCATCGCGCCATCCAATAGGTGGCTGCCGCGCCGAGATAACTGCCGAACGTGCCGGCCAGTACGACGCCGGAAAAACTATACCGGCCCTGGGCTGCCCAGTAGGCGGCCGGCGGGATCACCACCTCGCTTGGGATCGGCACGATGGAGCTTTCCATCGCCATCAGGATGACAATGCCCGGATAGCCCCAATCGTGGACCCACTGGAACCAGATGCCGACCCAATCGGACATGGACGAGCGTTCCCTTTCAATTGTAGGGGCGCGCGGATTGTACCCACCGGCTGCCGGCAACGCCACAAAAAGTTCTTGCCTGATATGCGGGAGTTCAGTACAATCCGCCCCGTTTGCAGATGGAGTGTGCCGGCCGGAAAGACTAGGGAGGGTGTTCCAATGAGCAGAATCCTCGCAGCAATGGCGGTGGTGTTGATGGGCGCATCCCAGGCACTGGCCAACGAGCCCAAGGGCGGCGCGCCTGACTACAGCGGCATCAGCGGGATCTATTACACGCTGATCGGATTGATCCTCGCCTACGGCGTCTACGATACCTTCTTCAAGAAGACCTGACCGTCGTCTTCGAACATTCCTGACAGTACCAGCCGGGCCCGTCTCATCGGCTGACCCGGTGAGCCGAGGCCGCGGTGTGCGTTCACGCGACCGGTTTGATTAGGAACGGCTGAAGGGTCTTGAACAGATTCTCGACGATCACACGGTAGCCGGCCTCGGTCGGATGGATCCCATCGGCCTGATTCAGCGCCTCGCGGGCAGCGACCCCTTCCAGGAAAAACGGCATCAGCGGAACGCGATACTTTCGTGCCAGTTCAGGATAGACCGCCGCAAAACGGGCTGTGTAGTCCCTGCCATAGTTCGGGGGTAGTTTCATCCCGGCCAGGATCACGGTCACTCCGGCGGCTTGCAGCCGCTGGATGATCGTTTCCAGATTCGATCTCGTGTGCGCCGGATCGATCCCGCGCAGGCCATCGTTGGCGCCCAGTTCCAGCATCACGATCGCCGGTTTGCTGCTCAAGACCCATTCGACGCGGCGGATGCCTCCGGCCGTCGTATCGCCGCTCACGCCGGCGTTGATCACGCGATAGCGGTAGCCGGCCGCCTCCAGCCGTCGCTGAAGTTGCGCCGGATAGGCCTCCTCCTGTGCCACGCCGAGACCCGCCGTCAAACTATCGCCGAAGGCGACAATACGGGGTCGGTCCTCGCGCACCGCAGCCGTGCTGCGGCCCGGCTGACTGGTCACATCGGTGCCGAAGCGCTGGCCGAACCCGTCGCGCGGACTGCCGGAAGCAGTCGGTGCGGCGGGCGGCTCCGATCCCCGGTCGCAGCCGCTGACTCCACTGCCAAGCGCGAACACAACCGCCAGGGCGCAGGAACCGTAGAAGGAATTATATGGGAAGCTGAAAACCATGCCGTATAATAGCCTGTAGGTTCGAGGCCGCGAAAGAGCGACCATGATCTCTGTCCACAATCTTTCCATGCGCCTGACCGCCGGCGGACAGGCCGTGACCATTCTAGACGGCGTCTCGCTCGACATTCCGGCCAAACAGATGGTCGCGATCGTCGGCCCCTCCGGCAGCGGCAAATCCACGTTGCTGGGCTTGATCGCCGGCCTGGACAGGCCCACGAGCGGCTCCATTATACTGGATGGCATTGACATCACCGCGCTGCCGGAAAGCCAGATGACCCGCTATCGCCGGCAAAAGATCGGGTACATCTTTCAGTCCTTCCATCTGATTCCGACCTTGACGGCGCTGGAGAACGTCGCCGTGCCGCTGGAGTTGAATGGTGACGCGGCGGCGGGCGGGCGGGCGAATGAACTGCTCGCAGCAGTCGGCCTCCGGGACCGGAGCGGCCATTACCCGGTGCAGCTGTCGGGTGGAGAGCAACAGCGCGTGGCCGTGGCCCGCGCCTTCGCCTGCCGGCCGCCGATCCTATTGGCCGATGAGCCGACCGGTAATCTGGATTCCACCACAGGCCGCCAGGTCATCGACCTCCTGCTGGCACTCAACCGCGACCACGGCAGTACGCTGGTGCTCGTCACGCACGATGCCGCGCTGGCCTCCCACGCGGAACGGATCGTCTCGCTCCGCGACGGCCGCATCGAATCAGACAAGCCTTCGGACCGCTGACAGACGCGAAGTTGTCCGGAACTCATGCCATGCGCGTTTTGTTCACGACGATAGTTCTGCTTGCCTGGTTCTTGACGATCCCGTCTGGAGACCGGCTGATGGCGGCGCGCCGGCCGGCCAAGGATTTTTGCGCCAGCCCGCCGCTCGTGGAGCCGGTCAAAAAACTCCTGAGTCTCAAGTACTACCAGCAGTGGCGGCCGATCGCGCTGGGCGATCTGCCCAAACCGCACCAGCGGATGTGGCGGCGCAGCCTGAACCGGTTCGACTGCCCCGGCATCGCGATGGGCCACTTTGAACGGAAACACGAATTGTCCTACGCCTTCTCCATGAAGCCGCGGGATCCCCGTCAAACTGGTTGGCGGCTGGTCGTGATCAGCAAAACCGGCCAGGACGCCTATCGCGACCGTGTGCTGGGACAAACCGACGAGCGCGTGCCGCCCTATGTGATCTATGCCGTTCCGCCCGAGGAATATACCGACGCCTTCGAAACCGAAAGCGTCAAGCTGCGGCTGGACGGCCTCCAGGTGGAGCAGATGGAATCCGGCGCGATGCTCTTTTATTGGAAAGAGGGGCAGTACAAAAGCCTGATCCTGGCCGAGGAAGCAGGATGACAGGATTCGCGTTGCAGATGGCGTGGCGGGAAACCCGTGCTGCCTGGCGGCACTTTCTCTATTTCTTCGTGTGCATCGCGCTGGGCGTCGGCGCGCTGGTCGGAGTGGCGCTCTTCTCCGCCAATGTCGAGCGGGCCGTCACGCGCGAAGCACGCGGCCTGATGGGCGGCGATCTGGAGGTTCGTTTGTCCCGCCCCATGAGCGAGAAGGGCGAGACGGTCATCCGGTCGCTGGCCGGTCGCGGTGTTTCCGTTCTGCACGTCAGCGAACTGGCTGGCATGGCCGCCGTTGCGAGCAGCAAGCCGATTCTCCAGACGCAGATCGTCGAACTCAAAGCCGTCGAACCGGGCTATCCCTTCTACGGCAACCTCCAGGTCGAACCAGCCCGCTCACTGACGGAACTGCTTTCACCATCTGAATGTCCCGCGCCTCACGCCTCACACCTTACGTCTCATGTTCCCTGTTACGGCGCCGTCGTCCAGCAATCGCTGCTGATCCGTCTTGGCCTGTCCATCGGCGAGCGGTTCAAAGTCGGCGAGGCGACCTTCACGATCACCGGCGTGCTGCGCAAGGAACCGGACCGGGTGGCCGGGCCCTTTACCCTCGGCCCGCGCGTGATGGTTTCGCGCGAAGGATTGGCCGCAGCCGAACTGATCAAGCCTGGCAGCCGCGTCCGCGAGCGCTATCTGGTCAAACTGCCTCAAACCATTCAGGCACAACCCTTGTTATACGAATTGCGCGCCCGCCTCGCCGGCGAATCCGCCCGCGTGACGGGCTACCGCGACGCGCAGCCGCAGCTCAAGCAATTTCTCGATCAGCTCACGCGCTACCTCGGTTTGATCGGGCTGACAGCTTTATTCGTCGGCGGGATCGGCATCGCCACGACCATTCACGCGTTCATCCGCGAAAAGCTGCCGACGATTGCGATCTTGAAAACCGTCGGGGCAGAATCGGGCACGGTGATCCAAACCTATCTGCTGCAGGCGCTGCTGCTTGGAACGATTGGGAGCCTGGTCGGCGCGGCCCTGGGCGCGGGGTTGCAGCACGCGCTACCTCCGCTCGTCATGGGTTTGTTCGGCGCAGATTTCATGGCGCAGCTGGATTTCTCCGGTTCATTCAGCCTGTCGTCTGTCCCACCGATGCTGAAAGGGATTGCGTTGGGTATTCTGACGACTCTCCTCTTTACGCTCTGGCCGCTGCTTGGCATCCGCGAGGTCAGCCCCTCGCGGATATTCCGTCGCGACGTCCAGGCTGCTGAACTGGAACAGACCTGGCTCCATCGGCTCAGCCTCTCCGACCGCATCCGTCTATCGACGGCGCTCGGTATCGCAGCCGGCCTGGCTGGATTGGCCGTTTGGCAGGCAGGAAACTGGCGGATCGGACTGCTCTTCATCGGCGCGCTGACAGCAGCCGTGACACTGTTGACTCTCTCAGCCTGGCTGCTGGTCCGGGCGATCAAGACAATCCCCGGCCCGCGCTCCGTCGCCGTCCGCCATGCGATGGGCAACCTGCACCGGCCCGGCAGCCAGGCAGTCGGCGTGATGGTGTCGGTCGGGATCGGTGTGATGGTGATCGTGGCTGTGTCGTTGCTGGAACGGACACTGGTCGATCAGGTGGGGGAGAGCCGGCCGGTGGATTCACCCTCCTTTTTCTTCATCGATATCCAGCCGGACCAGAAAGAGGCGCTCCTGCGCCTGCTCCGCGAACGCACGCAGGATCCATCTCCGGAAACGACGCCGCTGGTCCGCTCGCGCCTGCATGCCATCAACGGCCAGCCGGTTGCGACGGCCGAAGAAACGGAGAAGCCCTCCGACAGGCAGCAGGATCGCCGGAAGAACTGGTACCTGACACGCGAATACGTCCTGACGTTCCTGCAATATCTGCCGAAAGATAACACCGTCATTAAAGGTGAATGGTGGAAGCCCGGGCAACGGTTCAGCAAACCGCTGGTCTCGATCGAGGAGGATGCCGCGAAAAATCTTGGGCTGGATCTGGGCTCGATCATCGAGTTTGAAATTCAGGGGACGACGGTTGTCTCAGAAGTCAGCAGCATCCGCAAGGTGGAGTGGGGTAATTTTTCGACGAACTTCTACATGATCTTCTCGCCCGGCTCGCTGGAAGGCGCGCCGTTTACTTATGTGGCGACCGTACGCGTGCCGCCCGATCAGGAAGTTCCCCTACAACAGGCAGTCGTTGCCGCCTTTCCGAACGTTACCGCCATCAACATCGGCGATGTGCTGGAGAGCTTTGCAAGAATTCTTGACCGGCTGGCCCTGGCCATCCGCGCCATCGCTGTCTTTTGCATTCTGGCCGGCGCCCTCGTCATGGCCGCAGCCCTCGCCGCCACGCGCTACCGGCGGCTGTATGAGTCGGTTGTCCTGAAGGCCTTGGGTGCGACACGCGGACTGGTCGCGCAGTCGTTCGCGGTGGAGTATGCCTTGCTCGGTGCTGCGGCAGGATTGATCGGAACGGCCCTGGCGAGCCTGCTCTCGTGGGCCGTGCTGAAATTTATCCTGGAAGACGTGACCTGGACGCTGCAGCCGGACGTCCTGGCGGTGGGATTCATCCTGACCGTGCTGCTCTCCCTCGTCGTCGGCTTCCTCAGCACCTTCCGCATCCTCGGCCAGCGCCCGCTCGCGGTGCTGAGACACGAATAAGGTTTCTGACACCTTCTATCTTTCTTTCGCACACGAGGGTTAGAGTCGGGTCTTGCAGGGATGGTCAAAAAGGCCGCAGCGAGCGGACAGCCGAGGCGTACTGTTTTTGAGTACGTCGCAGGCTGGACGCGACGCGAGAACGCAGTCGGAGGCCTTTTCAACATCCTGTTACAGCACCAGCCATGTGGCGAGGGTAAGGAAGAGCCCCATGCTCGCGACATCCGTGGCGGTCGTCACGAAGATGCTCGACGCCGTCGCCGGATCGAAATCGAACTTCTTCAGCGTGATCGGGACGAGCGCGCCGAAGATGCCGCTGATGACGCAACTGCCGATCATGGCCAGAAACACGACCAGCGCCAGCACCATCGCCTGCGGGTGATCTTCGTAGGAAGCGTAGGCGTACATGCCGAGCGCCGCCATCACGCCGACAGCCGTGCCGTTGAGAAAACCCAGCCAGGCTTCCTTCGTGAGCAGGAACTTTTCCTTCCCTTTTTTGAGATCGCCGAGCGTGAGTCCGCGCAGGGCCACGGCCAGCGCCTGGCAACCCGTGTTGCCGGATTGCCCGGCCAGGACCGGCAGGAAAGCCGCGAGCACCACGACCTGCCCGATCGTTTCTTCGAAGGTGCCGACCACGGCGGCTGCGAGAAACGCGGTCAGTAGATTGATTTGTAGCCAGGGGTGCCGGAATTTGAAGCTCCTCAACCAGGGCGTCGCCAGCCGGTCGCCTTCCTCCACGCCGACCATTTCTCCGGCCTGGGCGCTGATTCTCGTGTTCTGCTCTTCGAAAAGAGCGTAGCCGCGAGCCAGGCCGATCAACTTGCCTTCCTCGTCACAGACGGGATAGACGGGAAAGTGCTTGTTCCAGACCGCGCGGATGGCGTCCTGCACGGACATCCGTGGACCCAGTGAAAAGGGGTCGCGCAGCATGATGTCGGAGACGCGCTGCGAGGGACTCGCCAGGAGCACGTCGCGCATGACCAGGACGCCGCGCAGCCGCCCCTGCTGGTCCGTCACATAGCCGTAGGTGATGAAGGCCTCCTTCACCATCTTGCGCAGTTGCTCCACAGCCTGCTTGACGGTCACGTCCGGCGCAAAAATTCCGACCGGTTTCTCCATGAGCCGGCCGACCGTGTTCATGGGGTAATGGAGATTCATGGCCCATTGCTCGCTGCGCGGTTTGGGCAGCGCGTCCAAAATGGCTCTTTTACGGTCTTTCTTGAAACGGGCGAGGGTCTTGAGCGCCAATCCATGATTCAGCGACGACAGCACGTCGGCAATGACCTGATCGGATTGCTCGAGCAGCAGTTGCACCGCCTGGGGCGACGAACTCTGCTCGACGTCGGCTACCAGTTTTTTGATCTGCGCCTCATGGCTGGGCTCGGGCACGGCGGCGGGCGCGGGATTAGGTGTCGTCTCCATCATCGACCTCCCATGAGCGGCAAGCGGCCATCAGGCACCGGCCTCGAACAAGCGCGGTGCCGTCGACAATCTTTCGCGCAGTGTAACAGCGATGCGCAATTCCTCCAAATATTGTTCCAAAATCCTTCCGCCGAGATCGACCTTGCGCTCGCGGAAAAATTTCTTCACGTCACGCTCGAGCGCCGGCGTCGCCAGGCCGACGATCCCTTCGCACATCCGGCGGAGCCCCTGCTTGGGATAGAGCCGGTCCATCGTGTCCCAGTTCTTTTTCACGAACTCCCACGCCAGCTCGCGCCCCGCAACATTCATCAGTACGAGCCGGACCATGAACGGCGCATCCTGCGTGCGCAGGTCGCCCGTGATCGTCTTTGCCAGTGTCTGCGCCAGCAGGTCCACCGGCTGGAAGGCCCCCAGCGCATAGAGATAGCGCCGTTCCTCCTGAGGCGTCGCGGCCGCTCGGAACTGCGCGAAGAATTCCTCGTAGCGGGCCGCATCACCGACATGGGCGAGGATCGCGATGAGCGCGGGCAGCACGTTGGGATCCACGGCGGCGGGATTTTTCACGTACGCGGCATAGAGCTCGGTGGCCCTGGCCTGTACGGCCCGATCGTTACCGACCGTGCCCATGGCACGGAGCAGATCGCCCCGCAATTGTTTCGACAGATCGTCTTCGCCTGCGCGCGGCGCCCAGCCCAGCGCGGCCACGGCCGGCCCGATCCGGTCCCGCACCAGGGATTGAAAGGCCTGACGGCGGGACGGCTCCATGAGCCGGTGCAACGTCTGAAACGACTCGAGGAGCACGGTCCAGACATTCTTGTCCCGGTCGCCCGCAAAGGCGCCGGTCATGTCCAGATACTCGGCCGGCGGCATCAGGCCCGCCACAACGGACGCCCAGGCATTGTTCACCAGATTGAACCGCTCGATCGGCGCCAGGCCGTCCGGCACCAGGCGCAGCAGCCGTTTCAACAAAACCGGTTCGTAACGGACCCGGTAGAACCCGTGGCCCCCTTCGTTTACCAGCACCGACTCGACACGCGCCGGCACCTTCACCTGCATGCTGGCTCCGGTCATCAGCAGGTGCCGCGAGTCGCTCTTTGCTGCGGTCGCCACCCTGATCCGGATCGGAATCTGCCAGCGCTGCAATCCGGCGGCTCCACCGCGCTTCGACTTCGGCAGGTAGGTGAACCGCTGCTGTCTGAGATGCAGCCGGCCGTTTGTTCCGAGCGAGACGGTCACCAGCGGATAACCCGGCTTGAAGATCCAGCCGTTCATGAGCTTCGGCACAGGCTGTCTGGCCGCGCGGCCCAGCGAAACCCAGAGGTCCTTCGTATCAGCATTGCCGTAGGCGTGGCGCTTGAGGTAGTCGCGGATGCCGTCCCGGAAGACGGCCGGCCCCAGATACTGTTCGAGCATCCGCAACACGGAGGCGCCTTTTTCGTAGGTGAGCGTATCGAACATGGCGTCGGCGTCTTTCGGCGCGCGGACCGGATACTCGATGGGCCTCGAACTGTGGAGCCCGTCCACGATCATGGCCACGGCCTGCGAGACGCCGAAAGTGTCCCATCGTTTCCATTCCGGCTTCCAGGCATCCACCGCCAGCATTTCCGCGAAGGTCGCGAAGGCTTCGTTGAGCCACAGGCCGTTCCACCAGGACATGGTGACCAGGTCGCCGAACCACATGTGCGCGTTTTCGTGCGCGACGACGTCGGCGATCCGTTCCAGCTCGGCATGGGTGGCGGCTTTCTCATCCACCAGCAGGGCGTTTTCCCTGAAGGTGATCGCGCCCAGGTTTTCCATCGCGCCGGAGGCAAAGTCCGGAATCGCCAGCAGGTCGAGCTTGTCGCCCGGATACGGCAGGCCGTAGTACTGCTCGAAATATTTCAGCGAGAAGGACGCGATGTCCTGTCCGAATTTAGCCAGATGCTTTTTCCCTGGGACGCACCAGAGGCGCAGCGGCGTCTTGCCGATCACCGTCGGGGATGTCGCGGTGATTTCTCCGACGATAAAGGCCACCAGATAGGTGGACATCGTCATCGTGTCGGCGAATCGCAGGACTTTTTTTCCGTGTTCGCTCTTCTCGGTGACAATGCTCGTATTGGAGACAGCCGTCAGCGCCTGGTCGATGACCAGCGTCGTTGCAAAAACCGCCTTGCAATCCGGCTCGTCCCAGCAGGGGAAGGCCCGCCGCGCATCGGTGGCCTCGAACTGCGTCGCCGCCATGACGTGCGTCGCGCCGGCTGCATCCTTATAGGTGCTGCGGTAGAAGCCGCGGAGCTTGTCGTTGAGCTTGCCGCGAAAAGAGAGGGCCAGCGTCCAGATTCCGGTTGGAATAGCGGAGGGAAAGGTCAGCCGGCACCGCTCGGCCTTCGCATCGAGCGCGATCGTCGCGCGGTGCGATGCGCCCCTGCCGTTTTCGATGGTTGCAGAGGTGATGTCCAGCTCGACGGCATTGAGGACGATGGTCTTTGTGGGCCGGCTGACTGCGACCGTGATCGTTGCGCGGCCGGCAAAGGTCGCGGATTTCAAATCCGGTTCGAGACGAAGGTCGTAGCGTAGGGGAAGAACCTGCCGCGGCAGGCGGAACGCGTCCGCCTTAGCGCCCCGCATGCTGCTCCTCGACACCGGCCGGGGTGCCGACGATCAACAGCGATGTACGGGCGACGAACAGGCCGTTCTCGACGACGCCGGCGATGCGATTGAGCGCCGCTTCCAGCGAAGCCGGATCGTCGATGCGCGGCAAGTGGACGTCCACAATATAATGCCCCGCGTCCGTGCGGAAGATTTTTCCGGCCCTCGTCCGCAAGACCGCCTTGCCGCCGAGCGCCTCGATGGTCCGGGCCGTGTTCGCCCAGCCGAAGGGAATAATTTCGACAGGCAGGGGGAAGGAGCCTCCGAGCACCGACACGCGCTTGGTGTGGTCGACCACGACAATGAACCGCTGCGCCGCCGCCGCCACGATTTTTTCCTTCAACAGGGCCCCGCCGCCGCCCTTGACGAGATTCAACTGCGGATCAACCTGATCGGCGCCATCGATCGCCATGTCGATCGGCCAGATTTCATCGTCCGGCAGGAGGGGGATTCTGGCTTTCCTCGCCAGCCTGGCCGTTTCTTGCGAGGTCGGCACGCCCTTCACCTTGAGACCCTTCTTCACCCGCTCACCGAGCGCGACGATCACGTGCTTCGCCGTCGAGCCGGTGCCGAGGCCGACGATCATTCCTGTGCGAACGTGCTCCACCGCTTTGAGCGCCGCCGCTTTTTTGAACGCGTCCAGATCGGGCGTCGCCTGTTTCATGCTGCCCGTCTCATCTGCGCCGCGACGGAGGCCGCGCCCAGCAGCGCCGCTTTCGGATTCGTGATCACGCGCACCGGAATCGTCGCCAGCAGTTTCTTGTACCGGCCCTTGTCCGTGAAGGCCTTCATGAACAGTCCCTCTTTCAGCTTCGCAAGCAGCTTGGGGGCGATCCCGCCTCCGACATACAGGCCGTCCAACGCCAGCGCTTTGAGCGCCAGGTTGCCGGCTTCCGCGCCATAGATCGTGGCGAACATATCCAATACCTGCACGGCAATCTCCGCCTGTTTCTTCAGCCCCGCTTCCGCGATGAGGGCGGCCGGATCGCCGACCTTGATCTTTTCCGCCAGCCAGGTCGGCTCGTTGCGCTTGGTATCCCGCAGGAACTCGTAAATCGCGTGCAACCCCATCCCGGAAAGCACGCGCTCGTAGCTCACGTGCGTGTGCTGCGTCCGCAGATAGCGAAACAGTTCCATCTCGAGGTCGCTGGTCGGCGCAAAGCTGCAATGGCCGCCTTCCGACGGCATCGGTTTGTAGGCGTGCCCGTCCCAAAAGAGAATCGCTTCGCCCAGGCCTGTGCCGGCGGCGATCAGCGCCATGGCGCCCCTGGTCCTTGGTGGCGTGCCGGCATTCAGGACTTCCGTTTCGTCCGATTTCAGGACGAGCATGCCGTAGGCCGTCGCTTCGAGATCGTTCAACAGGCGGACATGGGGAATATCGAACCGCTTCGAGAGGGCCGCTCCGTCCACCACCCAAGGGAGGTTCGTCGTCTTGGAGACGTTCTCGATGACCGGTCCGGCGATGCCGAAACAGGCGGCGTCGATCACGGGAGACTTTTCCGGTTCGGGCGGCGCCTCGCCGGCATCTTCGGCATCTTGTTTGGGCGGCGCAGGAGGAAGGAGAAATTCCTCGACGATCTCGTCCAGCGTCTTGTAATCGGCGCTGGGAAAGGTCTGCTCGCGGACCGGTTCGACCCGCTCGACTTTCCAGTCATACAGCGCGAGGTTCGTTTTGGTGCCGCCGATGTCGCCAGCTAAAATCATTTATTCCTCGTGGGACACAACCCGCTGCTTCTCAATCGTCAGTTCTGCCGCCGCGGCATGGTCCAGAAACCAGATCAACCGGCCCTGTTCCGGCTGGATCAGTTTCGCGGGAAACTTCTTGGTGTCGGCCGTGCGATCCTCCAGCACCGCCTTGAGCGCCGGCGCCTTGCCTTTGCCGCTGACGAGAAAGACGACGGCATGGGCCTGATTGATGAGCGGCGCCGTGAATGTCAGCCGCTGTCTGGCACCCTGTGGAGCCTGGTTCGGAACGACCAGCCGTTGCCGCTCATTCAAAGCCGGCGTGCCGGGAAACAACGACGCCGTGTGACCGTCATCGCCCAGGCCCAATAAAATCAGATCGAAGCGGGGCCAGGCCGGCGCCTGGACGTTGAATGCTTTTCGGATCTGTTCTTCGTACTGGCGCGCGGCTTTCTCAGGCTCGTCCTCGCCCTTCATGCGGAAGACACGGTCCTGGGAAATCTTCAGCGGCTTGAGCAGCGTGTCGGTTGCCATGCGAACATTGCTGTCGGCGTGGTCGGGCGGCACGCAGCGCTCGTCACCGAAGAAGATCACCACGCGCGACCAGTCCAGCCGCCCGGCCAGTGCCGGACCGGCCAGCAATGCATAGAGGGCCTTCGGGGTCGAGCCGCCTGAGAGCGCCAGACGGAAGATGCCGGTGCTTTGGATGGCCTGCTCGCCGGCCCACGCGACAAAATCCGCCGCTTCGCGCGCCAGCTCATCGCTGTTCTCCAAAATGCGGAGTTCCGACGCGCTCATAAGTAAGAGTGGCTACCGTTTCCTGCCCCGCTTGCTCCCGCGCTTTTTGCCCATGCGCGGCCCTGGCGAGGCGCGTTTGCGTGACGGCTTCAGCACTTTCCTGATGGCCTGCGCGGCCCGGCTGCCCAGGCGCACGCGAACCACCGCGCGATGGCGGGCCTGCAGTGATTGATAGTCGCCCACGGCTTGGGCCTGCGCGAGCGTGCCGAACGTGTAGGGCTGGCCCGGTATGGCCACGTCCGGCTTCATGTCTTCGATCAATTGTATAAATAGGCCAGAGTTCGGCCCGCCCTTGTGCAACTGGCCGGTCGAATGCAGATAGCGCGGCCCGTAGCCGGCGGTCGTGGTCAGGTGGTGTTTGGTCAGGAGCGTTTTCCGGAGCACCTTGATCGCCGCATCGGCCTGGGGGGAGGGCGTGAGGTAGGCCAGGATCGCCAGATACCGTCCAGGTCCCGTCTGAGACAGGAGCGTGTCGACGCCGCTCTCGGGCGTCTCGTTGCGGGGCAATTGCCCGTGCGCCTTGACGTAATCCAGCACGCGGGCCGTGTTCTCCTTGCTCTCCTGGACATTTGGCTGGTCAAACGGATGAATCCCCAGGTAGTGGCCGGCCATGGCGGTGGCGAATTCCCAGCGGAAAAATTCCGCGGCCAGATCGTAGGCATCGCGCAGCGCAAGGCGGACGACCGGCTGGCCGGCCTTCTCCAGCGCCTTCACGTGCTTGTCGCTCTCGGCGTTGGCGTCGCCCTCCAGCCGCAGGTAGGCGAAGAGGCGGTCGTTGCCGTAGGCATCCGGCGGCGCGAAGGGCTCCTGCGCGACCGGGATCAGGCCCTTGCCTTCCTTGCCGGTGCTCTCCGCCAGCAACTGTTCGGCCCACAAGCCGAATGAATTAATTTTAGGTGACGCGACGATCGTGACCTTATCCCGTCCGGACCGCCCGAGGATTCCCATCACCGCGCCCAGATAGGCTCCGGGATTCTGATCGGGAGGAATGCCGGGCCGGCAGGCCTGCGCCATCTCGATGCCGCGGGTCAGCAGCATCGCCACATCGAGGCCCATCAGCGCCGCCGGCACAAGGCCGAAGTAGGAGAGAACCGAATAGCGCCCGCCGATATCGGGCGGATTGGTAAAGGTGGTGCGGAAACCGCGCTCGTGCGCCAGTGCGCCGAGGCTGGTGCCGGGATCGGTAATCGCAATGAACTGCGCGCCGCCCATATTCTTCTTCGCCTTGGCGACCAGTCCGGAGAAATGCGCGTAGAGGGACATGACTTCGATCGTCCCGCCGGATTTGCTGGCGAGGATGAAGAGGGTCTTCGCCGGATTGATCGCCTTCGTGACCTGCCGGACGAAGCCCGGCACCGTCGAATCCAGCACCCAGAGGCGCGGGAACCCGCGCGCGGCGCCGAAGGAACAACGAAAGACTTCCGGCCCGAGGCTGCTGCCGCCCATGCCGAGCAGGACGACATCGCGAAATCCGGCGCTGCGTACGCCCTGCACAAACGATTGCAGCGGCCCGACCTTCTCACGCAACTGCTCGGCGACCGTCAGCCAGCCGAGGCGGTTGGCGATCTCCGTCGGTTCCGGTTTCCAAAGCTGGTGGTCCTTCGACCAGAGCCTCGCCACAAGGCGGGTCAGTGCCATCTCGTGCAGCGCGGCTTCCACCGTTCCGTGCAGCGAGCCCAGGTTCACGTGCATTCTTGCCATCGGTTCTTTCGACATGCGAGAGCCTCCACGTCTCCGTCAATGCAGTGCGCTGGGGGCCGTATATTAGGCTGGCATCGGCGAAAACGCAAACGGGGCCAACAGGGGCAAAAGAGGGGAGTTCTATCTAGGGAAGAGCCGTTCGGCCGATAAGAACCGGCATCCCGTCGGTCACCAACCAGGCCAGCGAGCGGGTGCTTTCCGATGGAAGGGTGATCCGGAGCCATGCTGTGGATCCCGAAGAAACGGTCCTGGTCCAGCCCTCCCGAAAAAGGCCCCTGATCCAAAGCCAGGGATGGTCCTGGGCCGGCGGACCGACTGCCACGACCAGGGACGGCTCCAACATCAATTGATACTCCGCGGGCATATCGGAGATATCGATGGGATGTTCCGTCGCATCCTCACCCGGCCTGGTCCTGGGACGGTCCACCGGAGGCCTGACTGTCAGCCGAAACAGGCCGGCCGGAGACCGATCGCCGCGGACACGCCAGGAAAGCAGCGGCAGCCGGTGGATTTCGATGCCTTTGGCCTTCACCAGCACAATGCCATGATGCACGTCGATGATTACATAGGTCTGTGGCCTGGAGGCCAGCTTGATCTCGTCCTGAAGAAGGACGTTGGCTTCCTGAAGCGCCTGCCGCTCGGCCTCGGAATCACGACGCGGTGCTGGCGTCTCGGCCGCGCGCCCGATGCCGAAGCAGGCGACCGCAAGCAGGATTGCGATGAAGAACCGTTTGTGGCGCAAATTAGAAAATGATGAGCGGGGTGCCGATATCGGCGAGCTGGTTCACTGTGCGCAGGTCGTCGTCGTTCAACCGGATGCAGCCATGCGTCACGTTCCTGCCCAGCATTCTGGTGTAGAGAGTGCCGTGGATGAAATACCCGTTGCCGAATCCGAACGCGTACTCGCCGAGAATGCCGGTCTCCACGCGCTCCGCCATGCGCGCGGGAATGGCGCGGCCCTCCTCGAGAAAGGCCCAATCCGGTTTCACCCAGGCGGGGTTGACGAGCTTCGACTGGACGGCAAAGGCGCCGCGCGGCGTGTCGAAAACCCACTGGCGTTCAGGCTGGTCGGGATGGTCCAACACAGTCCCGCTTCCCGTGGACACGACGGCGTCCAGCAGGACCGATGCACGACGCTTGACGTAGAGCCGGTTGCGCGCCGTATCCACAACGATATAGGCCTCGACCGGGGCATGGGAGGCCAGTTGCTGCTTCAGCGCCGCGTGTTGGGCGCGCAGGCGGGCAAGGCTGGCGACATTCCGTGACTCGGCGGGGAGAATGCGGCTCTCGACTTCGCGCGTGCCGCCCAATTGATAGGTGAAGAGTCCCGTAGCAAGGGCCGTCCCGACCAGCGCCGCCGCGCCGAACAAATTCTGCTTCGCCAAGCTCTGCTTTGAGTGTACGATGGATCGTGTCATCACCGCTCAGCTCTGCTCGACGTCCGCCTCATCCGCCGCGGTCTGATCGTCCAGTAGAGCGGCGCCCTCTTCGTCCGTGTCATCATCGCTCTGGTCCAACTGTGCCAATACTACCGCCACCCGATTATCCACGTCGATGGCGCCGACGATCGTGACGGGCGTGCCGGCCTCGACCTCCCGGAACAGCGCGTCCATCTGGCGGTTGGTCAGCATCACGCAGCCGAGCGTCTGGCTGAGCTGCCGGTTCGCTTCGCCGTGAATCTCGATGTTGCCGCCGATACGGGCCTGCGCCGGAATGGCTCCGGTTCTGCGCGCCGACTGGAACCGCCGCTGGTCTTCGACGTTCGGGTAATCCAGCAGGAAGGCCCGGTAAAATTCCGTCTGTCCACGGTCCTTGACCTTGATTACCCGGTAGCTGCCTTCCGGCGTCGCACCGTCGTCCTCGTAGCGCTTTTCCTGGACGCCGTTGAAGCCGAGGCGCACCGGGTAGGAGGCCACCGCGCGGCCATTCCGGTACAGCGTCAATCGCTTCCTGGCCTTGACGACCACCAGCGCCGGCGCCTGATACTGTCTGGACCAGTCCACCGTCCGCTGCACCATGACGCGCCACTGTTCCACCTGCGTCCGGTCCGCATAGCGGCCCAACTCGGAGTTCAACTTCGCCGCCTGGGTGGCCATCCGTTCATGCGCCTGCCGCGCGGCCTGCTTCGAATGGATAAACTGCCCCTGTTCCATGAAGGACCGGGCCTGCTTCACCAGCAACTCCGTCTCCACGCGCTGCTCGCCCAGCGCCACCCGGCTTCCGATCTGGTCCACGCGGCTGGCAAAGCGTCGCAGCCGGCGTTCCAGCCGCGCCACATGGGAGGCCGCACCCCGCCGTTCCGCATTGTGCCTGTCCAGCGCGAGCGCCAGCACCTGAGAGCCTTCGTCGTGGAGCGCCTGCAGGTCGGTCTCGAAGGGATTCTCCTCCCAGGGCCAGCCGACGACATCGTCGTCCAAGCGCAACCGTTCTTTCAGCGCCACCCAGCGCTGAACAAACCGGCCATATTCCGTGGGTGCGAACTCGGCGACATGGGCCGCCACCAACTGACGGTCCAGTTCTTCCACCGACTGGACGAGATCCGGCGGCGCCTGCTGGATGCAGGCGGACAGCAACGGCAGGCTCAGCGCCAGGACGACCGCGGCCGCGCGCAACAGGTGTGACGACAACCGACTCATCATGCCTCGCGTGATTACTTCTTTTTCTTGGTGTTCTTCGGGCTCTTTGCCGCCACCGGCGCGGCCGTCGCCGGCTTGGCGCCGCCGACTTTCGCCAGCGCGCCGCGTACTTCCGACGAGAGCGCCAGACTCTTGTCCTGCACCGCCTTGGCCTTGGCCTGCGCGGTCAGATAATCTTCCGCATCCATCGCCATCTGCACATCGTTGAGGGAAGCGGTCAGGGCCTTGGCGTCGTTCTTGATCGCTTCCACGGCAGCCCGGTCCTTCCCCACCGGCGCTTTGGCGACCAGCGTCCGGGTGTTCTTGACGGCCTGCTTCGCCGCCTCGTGGGCCTTCAGCGCCGCGTCCTTGGCTTCCGCCTTTTTCTTCGCTGTTTCCTCGACCAGCCTGGGTGTTTCGGCCTTCACCGACACCAGCAATTGCTCGGTCTTGCCGTAATCGCGGAAGAGGCCGAACTTGGCGTTCTGCTCGGCCATCTCCGTCTTGGCATTATTGAGCATGCCCTCCAGCTTGGCGTAGTCCTCGGCGACATAAGCCTGCGCGCCGGCGAGCTTGGCATCCATCACGGCCTTCTCGGCCTCGCCCAGCTTGTCGTTCGGTGCCTGGCTGCAGCCGACTGCAAGAAACAACGCCGGCGCCAGCAGTATGGTCATCATCCGTTTCATGGTCTCATCTCCTTCTTGTTGATACACCGTTCGTACTCCGCGTGCGCTGTGGAGTATGAATGACTCGTCCGGTTTGTATAAGGACAGATAAAATGGAAACGCCGGCGCCCCTTCGAAGCGGACCTCTGCCTCGAAGGGGGCCGGTCATTCCGGAAAAGACGAGATTACTTCTTTTCCTTCTTGCTCTCTTTCTTCATCTCTTTCTTCTCGGCCTTCTTCTCAGCCGCAGGAGCTGCCGGAGCGGCAGGCTCGTTCGCCTGCACGAAGGTCGTGGCGCCGAAGGTCAAACCCAGGACCAGCGCCAGCATTGCAAACATTGCCTTCATCATAATTGAGTCACCCCCCTTCATAGAAATCGTATATGTCTTATCGCTTCGAAACGGTTTCCAGAATGAGCAAGGCGGATGCCATCCTTTCGATATGGCGACGATGATGAAAATGACCTGTTATCAATGGCTTATTCTTTCGCCGCACGCGTACGCGGGGCGACGATGTGGCGGATTGGCTGGCGTCCTGCAAAACCGCCTCAGGCCGAGTAGTAGATATTTTTTTCGACTTATGCGAGCCGCTCCGGACCGGGACGGCCATTGGGGTGCCGCACGCGCGAATCCGGCGCCGTCGTCGTTGACACTCCAATCCGTCGCTACCTATAATGCGCATCCTGTTTGTGTTCCGCGACTGATTAAGGAGCCATTGCATGTCATTCACATACCAGCAGCCCTCGAAACTGAAACGAAAGCGCGATCACGGGTTCCGGAAACGGATGAAAACGAAGGACGGGCGCAAAGTCTTGGCCCGCCGCCGCAAGAAGGGGCGCAAGCGCCTCACTGTCTAGGAGCGGGCGATGACGCGTGTGTCGGAAGACCGCTCGTTTTTCCTGAAAAAGAGCGGCGACATCGAGCGCGTCAAAAAAACCGGCCGACGGCTTCCCACCCCGCTGTTCAATCTCGTCTCCAGCCGTTCCGATCTGCCGCGCGCGCGCGTGGGCGTGATCGTGGGCAAACGCCTGGGCGGCGCCGTGGTGCGCAACCGCGCCAAGCGCCGGTTTCGTGAACTGGCCAGACAGGTCCGCGGACAGCTGGCACCGGGCCGCGATCTGCTGATTTTTCCCCGGCACGGCGCGCTGGAGGCTCCGCCGGCGGTTCTGCGGGAAGCCTGGCTGACGGCACTGCGGCAGCAGGCACTGGTACGGGATCAGGGGGAAAACTGATGCAGACCATCGGGTTGACAGTCATCGGATTTTATCAACGGTGGATCTCGCCCATGCTGGCTCCGGCCTGCCGGTTCGAGCCCACCTGCTCGCACTATGCGGCGGATGCCATCCGCCACCATGGTTTCATGAAAGGAACGGCCAAGGCCTGCCTGCGGCTTCTGAAATGCCATCCGTTCCATCCCGGCGGGGAGGATCCCGTCCAGTAACGGCGTGGGGCACGCATCCAGTCTATGGAAAAACGAGTCATCATCTTTCTGATCCTGTCGCTGACCATTCTCGTGGGCTACGAGTACCTCCTGCGGCAGATGGGACTGGCGCCGCAGCCGGCGCCGGAGGCGGACCGGCCCGCTCCTGTTGCGGCGACTCCGCAGAAACCCGACGCGACCGTTGTGCCGGAGAAATACGCTCCCCCGAGGACTGCCGCGTCCGGCGCGCCGGCTTCACGCGCTCAAGAGTCTCCACCGGCAGTGGAGGAAGAAACGACCGAGGTTGTCACCAATCTGTACCGGGCCGTGATTTCGAATCGCGGCGGCGTCATCACGAACTGGGAACTGGCGCGGTACCGTCTCACGACGGAGCGCGACTCGCCGCCCGTCCAGCTCGTGCACAAGGAAGGAAAGTTTGCCGGGCCGCTCTCGCTGCATACCGGTGACGAGGCGCTCACCCGGCGCATCAACGGATCGCTCTATCGGGTCGAACGCGATTTCAGCCGATTGGACGCAGCCCATCCCACCGGCCATCTCACGCTCACCTATCACACTCCGGGGCCGGCGCCGGGACCGCCGGTCCGCGTGCAGAAACAGCTGACCTTTCACCATGACAGTTATGTCGTGGATGTGGCTATCGTCACGGAAGGCCTCACCGGCACGCTGGCGACTGGTCTGGGCACCAATTTCGGCATCGTCGAATGGACCGAGGGCCTCATCGGCCTGATCGGCCCGGCCTCCCGCATCGGGGACAAGATCGAAAAGGACCTGCCGGACACCGAACAGGAATTGAAGGGCAACGTCAAATGGGTGGCGCTGCAGGACAAGTATTTCATGGGTGTGATCATCCCGACCGCCGCCGCCGCCGCATGGGTCAAGAAGGAGGGCGAGCGGCTGGCCTCGGCTCAGGTGCGGTTTCCGTCCCCCTCCGGATCGACGCCTCTGTCCCTCCGCCTCTACGCGGGACCGAAGGAATACGGCATCCTGAAATCGCTCGATGCGGGCCTCGAGGACACGATCGATTTCGGGTGGTTCATTTTCGGCAGTTGGGACATGGTCAAGGCGGTCGCCAAGCCGCTGTTCGCCGTGCTGCAGTTCCTGCACGACTACACGAACAATTACGGCATCGCGATCGTGCTGCTGACGGTCGGCATCAAGCTGCTCTTTGCCCCGCTGCAATACAAGAGCTACAAGTCCATGAAGGAGATGCAGCTCCTCCAGCCGAAGGTGCTGGCGCTGCAAAACAAATACAAAGACGACCGGGATCGGCTGAACAAGGAGCTGATCAAGCTGTACCGGGACCACAAGGTGAATCCGGTCGGCGGCTGCCTGCCGATGCTGCTGCAGATGCCGGTCTTCGTCGCGCTCTTCAATGTCCTGTACATGACCATCGAGCTCCGGCAGGCGCCGTTCCTCCTGTGGGTGACGGACCTCTCGATCCCCGATCCCTACTATGTGCTGCCGATTCTCATGGGCGTGACGATGGTGATCCAGCAGAAGATCACACCCACGACCATGGATCCAGTGCAGGCCAAGATCATGCTGCTGCTGCCGGCCTTCATGACCCTGCTGTTCTTGAATTTCGCGTCCGGATTGGTCCTCTACTGGTTCACCAACAATCTGCTGACCATCGGCCAGCAATTCGTGACGGACCGGTACATCTACAGGCAGCCGACATTCGCCTCCCCCGCGAGCCAGACCGAAACCTGAGAGCCGTCCATGAACGGACCGCTGAACGACACGATCTGCGCCATCGCCACCCCGATTGGTGAGGGAGGCGTCGGCATCGTGCGCATCAGCGGCGAGAAGGCCGTGGACGTCGCGGCCAGCCTCGTGGCGCTGCGATCCGGCGTCCCGCTCGCGTCCGCTGCAAGCCATGCGCTTCAGCATGCGGATATTCTCGATCCGACCGATTCAACTGGACGCACGCCCCTCGATGAGGCGCTGGTGGCAGTCATGCGCGGGCCGAAATCCTATACCGGTGAAGATGTCGTCGAGTTGCAGTGCCACGGCGGCATGGTGATTCTGCGGACGATCTGCGAAGTTCTTGCCAGGGCCGGCGCCCGCCTTGCCGAGCCGGGCGAATTCACAAAACGCGCCTTTCTCAACGGCCGGCTGGACCTGGCCCAGGCCGAAGCCGTCCTCGATACGATCAGGGCCAAAACAGCCGGCAGCCTGCGGATCGCGCAGGAACAGTTGCGCGGAGCGCTGTCCCATGAAATCGACGCGGTCCGTGAAACACTCATCGGCCTGCTGGCTCACGTGGAAGCCGGCATCGATTTCGTGGAGGAGGATATCGCGTTCATTCCGACGGACGAGCTGACGGCCGGCCTCCATCTGGCGCACGGAGCCGTCTCGCGCCTGCTCGCCCACAGCCGCGAAGGCCGCATCCTGCGCGAAGGCGTGACGGCGGCGATCATCGGCAGGCCGAACGTCGGGAAATCGAGCCTGCTCAATGCGCTGCTGAAGACCGACCGGGCGATCGTCACAGCCATTCCAGGCACCACGCGCGACGTGCTGGAAGAGGTGCTGAACATCCGGGGCATTGCCCTCCGCCTGCTCGATACGGCAGGCATTCGCGACACCGCCGATCCCGTGGAACAGGAAGGCGTACGGCGCAGCCGCGCCGCCCAGGAACAGGCCGATCTCGTGCTGATCGTGCTGGACGGATCGGCGCCCTTGACGGAGGAGGACCGATCCCTGTTGCGGGAAGCCTGCTCACACGAAGATCAGAAGCGGCTCGTGGTGGTGAACAAGACAGACTTACCGATTCGACTTGATCCGACGCTGCTGTCTTTTGAGAAGCCGGACTGTGCCGTCGTTAAAATTTCCGCCAAAACCGGATATGGCCTGGATGATTTGCGGGACCGGATCCGGATGCTGCTGCTTCGTCCGGACTTTGAAAGCAGGGAGACCGTCCTGGTCACGCACCTGCGCCATCAAACCGCGCTCTGGCGAACGCTCGACGCGCTGACCGCCGTCCTCGCGTCGGTCGAGGCGAAGGCGGCAGGTGAATTGATCGCGATGGACCTGCGCGCCGCGATCGATGCGCTGGGCGAAATTACCGGGGCGGTCAGCACGGACGATATTCTCGACAGAATCTTCCGCGAGTTTTGCATTGGCAAATAAATCGATGGATTCGAATTACGACATCGTCGTCGTCGGTGGCGGCCATGCAGGCTGCGAAGCCGCATTGGCGGCGGCCCGCATGGGTGCGCGCACGCTCCTCCTGACGATGGAGATGGAGAAGATTGCGCAGATGTCCTGCAACCCGGCCGTGGGCGGCATTGCCAAGGGCCATCTCGTCAAAGAAATCGACGCGCTGGGCGGCGAGATGGGACGCACTACAGATCGCGCCGGCATCCAGTTTCGGATGCTGAATACAAGCAAGGGGCCTGCCGTGCGGGCGCTCCGCGTCCAGTGCGACAAAAAGCTCTATCGCCACGCCATGCGGCAGACCCTGCACGACCAACCAGGGCTTGATGTCGCACAGGGCACTGTGGACCGGTTGCTCACACGAGGCGGCGCCGTGACCGGTCTCGTGACGGATGACGGCACGCAGATTGCCGCGCGGGCTGTGATCCTGACATCGGGCACATTTCTGAAGGGGTTGATCCATATTGGACTGACGCATTTCCCTGCTGGACGCGGCGGCGAGGCCTCGGCCGAGCATCTCTCGGACTGCATGCGCGACCTGGGCTTTGAAGTCGGCCGCTTGAAAACCGGCACACCGCCGCGTCTGCACCGGGACACAATCGACTTCGCGGCGATGACGCTCCAGCCGGGCGACGATCCGCCGACACCCTTTTCGACGCGCACGGGGCGAATCACCAACGAGCAGATGCCCTGCCATCTCACCTATACAAACCAGACCGTCCACGAAATCATCCGCACGAACCTTGACCGTTCACCGATGTACTCGGGGGTAATTGAATCGACCGGCCCGCGGTATTGCCCCTCAATCGAGGACAAGGTCGTGCGGTTTGCGGATAAGGAGCGGCATCAGATCTTCGTCGAACCGGAGGGGCTGGACACGGTGGAATATTATCCGAACGGGATCTCCACGAGCCTGCCAGTGGATGTCCAGGCAGCCATCTTGAAAACCATCCCTGGACTTGAGCGGGCCACGATGCTCAAGCCCGGCTATGCCATCGAGTACGATTATTTCCCGCCGCGCCAGCTCCATCCGACATTGGAAACGAAACCGGTTGTCGGCCTGTTCCACGCGGGACAGATCAACGGCACCTCAGGCTACGAGGAAGCGGGCGCGCAGGGCATCATCGCCGGCATCAACGCAGCCCTTTCCGTGCGCGGCGAGCCGCAACTCGTGCTCGACCGTTCACAGGCTTACATCGGCGTGCTCATCGACGACCTCATCACGAAGGATGCGCGCGAACCCTATCGCATGTTCACCTCGCGCGCGGAGTACCGCCTGCTGCTGCGCCATGACAATGCGGATATGAGGCTTACGGATATCGGGTATCGCCTTGGACTCATGCCCGCAGCCGACTACGCGCGCTTCCAACGCAAGCGCGACCGAATCGAACAGGGAGTGCGGTGCCTGCAGGAAACCCGTGCGGCTTCTGTCGAATCGTTCCTCGAAAAACTATTGACGGTTTCTCCAGAGCCTCTCTCGCCTGACGCGACCCTGGCGCATGTGCTGCGACGTCAGAGCATGACCTATTCCAAATTGATTGATTTGCTTGGCGAAGGACAAATCGACGATGGAGAAGTATCTCAAGCTATTGAAATTACAGTAAAATATGACGGATATATCAGGCGTCAACTCCAGCAAATTTCTCGTTTCGAAAAACTTGAGGAAAAGAAAATTTGTCCGAGCTTCGACTACGACAGCGTCATTGGATTCTCTCGGGAGGTACTCGAAAAATTGAAACGTGTCAGACCTGCTTCCATAGGCCAGGCCTCCCGCATTTCAGGAGTCACGCCTGCGGCTGTCTCTCTCTTACTCGTTGCGCTTGAGCGGGACCGGCGCTGGCAACAGGGCCAGTCGCCTTCCATTCCCGCCTAGCCGAGACTCGCTCTGATATTCCCCATGAATTCCACTCTGGAATTACTGCTTGACCATTTCCAGTGATTTGTCGTAAATGTTCCACGTGGAACAACCACTATTTATAGATGTTCTGCTTGAAGGAACATCTATATTTGGTATAAAGTTGTCTCAACGTCAGGTTTTATCAATGGTCTCCTATTACCGCGAGCTGGATCGCTGGAGCCAGAAAATCAACTTGACCTCGATCCATGACGCAAAAGAAACAGCCATCAAGCACTTTCTCGATTCCCTGTTGTATGGGCAGGCGTTGGAACAGAAAGAACAGACTTCATTGCTCGATGTCGGCAGCGGCGCAGGCTTCCCTGGACTGCCATTAAAAATCCTTATGCCGGAGCTTCCCGTGACGCTGCTCGAGCCAAACGAGAAGAAAACTGCGTTCCTCCGTCACGTCATCGGCACATTAGACCTTCGTGACATATCGGTTGTCTCAAAGAGTCTGCATGACTTTTCCCATGCGCCTGCACAGCATGGCCGGTTTTCCTATATCACCACAAGGGCGGTCGCAGCCAAGCAGGTTCTCCCATTTTCCATGCCTCTGCTTGCGGAGCAGGGGCGTGTAATTTTCTGCATGGCCAAGGAACTCGATGATCCAGGCAAACAGGGATTCAGGATCTCGCATGCGATTGGTTATGAATTGCCCCATGGGTACGGACATCGAGTGCTGACAGTTCTTGCGCGGTCAGCCGCATCCTGACCCGAATGTTCCACGTGGAACACCAGGCCTGTGCTTGAACGACAGGAGTTTTGAATAGATCAATGGCTAGAATTATCGCTATTGCCAATCAGAAGGGAGGCGTTGGAAAAACAACGACTTCTGTCAATCTCGCTACCTCGTTGGCTGTGTCGGAGCGGTCTGTTCTGCTCGTCGATATGGATCCCCAGTCGAATGCCACCAGCGGCCTCGGGGTTGAGACGAAGGACCTTGCCAGGACAGTCTATGACTGCCTCGTGCATGGGATCAAAATTGAAGAGGTGATCGTACCGACGGCCATCACGGGGCTTTCGGTCGCGCCGGCGACGGCCGATCTGGTCGGCGCGGAAGTCGAGCTGGTGTCGATCCCGGATCGCGAACTGTTGCTGAAGAATGCGCTCCAAGGGGTTCTCGACCGATTCGATTACATCCTGCTTGATTGCCCTCCCGCGCTCGGTCTTCTGACGATCAACGCGCTCACGTCCGCCTCGTCGGTCCTCGTTCCGCTGCAATGCGAGTATTACGCGATGGAAGGATTGGGGCGGCTGATGGCCAATGTCGAGCGCGTGCAGCAATCCCTGAACCCGTCATTGGAATTGGAAGGCATCGTGCTGACGATGTTCGACGGCCGCAACAGCCTGTCGGGGCAGGTGGCCAATGAAATCCGCACCCACTTTAAGGATAAGGTCTACCGCACGGTGATCCCGCGCAACGTCGCCCTGGCTGAAGCGCCCAGCTTCGGACGGCCGGCGCTGCTCTACAACGCCGCCTCAACTGGTTCACAAGCCTATCTCCAACTTGCAAAGGAGTTTCTCAATGGGAAAAAAGGCACCCGGTGAATGTCGCGCTGGCCGAAACCCTGAGCTTCAGACGGCCGGCGCTGTTGTCTAACGCCGCCTCAACCGGCTCGCAAGTTCATCTCAAATTGGCAAAGGAGTTCCTCAATGGAAAAAAAGGCACTCGGTAAAGGGCTCGGCGCGCTGCTCCCGGAGAGCCTCCCGAAAATTCTTCCGATCGAGCGCGAAACGACGCAGGATGTCCCGCTTGATCGGATCGTTCCGAACCGCTACCAGCCGCGGCAGACCTTCGAGCCGGGCGAGCTCGCGCAGTTAGCGGAATCGGTCAAGCGCAACGGCGTTCTTCAGCCAGTTCTGGTCAGGCGCAAGGCGGATGGGATGTTCGAGCTCATCGCGGGAGAGCGGCGCTATCGAGCCGCCAAGCTGGCCGGCCTCAAGAGCATCCCGGCGGTGGTGTGCAATTCCAGCGACGAACAGTCCATGGAGCTGGCCTTGATCGAAAATCTCCAGCGCGAAGATCTCAACCCGATCGAAGAGGCGCGCGCCTATTCACGGCTGGTGACAGAGTTCGGACTGACACAGGAGGCGCTTGCGCAACGATTTGGAAAGGAGCGCTCGTCTGTCGCCAATTCACTCAGACTGTTAAATTTACCTAATGAAATCAAAGAGTTAGTTGAATCTCTCGTGATCTCGATGGGTCATGCCAAGGTCCTGCTTGGGCTTAGCAGGCCGGAGCTTCAATTAAAACTGGCCAAGCGGATCGTCGAGGGACAACTCTCTGTTCGCCAGGCGGAACAGATCATCGCGTCCGAACTGCGCACCGGGAAAACCAGGCCGGCAGCGCGGCGCGCGGCGGCCTATCCTGACCTCGAGGAAAAATTTCGGAAACGTCTGGGCACGAAAGTGACGATTTCCAAAGGACGAAAAGGCGGACGCATTGAAATTCACTACTTCGAACCGGCCGATTTGGACCGGTTGACGGACATGATTCTTGGATGACGTTCACGAGGTCGGAACGAGAAACGGGAAATTTCTTGCGTTGTCCATAACCTCGCTTTAAGCTTGCCGCTATACGCTGCTGCTCCTGAGGGTTGGGCGCAGGCCCCCGCCTCATCAGTCACTTAGCGTACACAGACTCCCGGCATTTCCCGTTTCCAGGCAGACGGGGCATCAGGTTGTTCCTTGTTTGATGAGCCGGAAGGCAATGAACGCAGAACTTTGACGAAAGTTGTAACTCGTACAAGAGGAGGACCCCATGTGGAAAAGCAAAACCGAGAGCGATGAGGCCGATCAGACGACCGACGAGACCGGCCAGGAGGGAATGGCCGTCCAAGCTGAAGACGTGATTGCCTTTGTCGGGAAGGGCGTCGAGTTCAAGGGGACCATCACCTACAACGGGACGGTCCGGATCGACGGAATCCTCGACGGTGAAATCCACACGGATGGCACGCTGCTCATCGGCGAAGAGGCCGTGTTGACTGCGAAAGTCAGCGCCGGCACCATCATCAGCAAGGGCAAGATCACGGGCGACATCTCGGCGAAGGAAAAGGTCCGGCTGCTGTCCCCGGCGATTCTCAACGGCTCGGTCAAGTCACCGACGCTCTCGATGGAAGAGGGTGTGCTCTTCAACGGCAGCATCGAAATGGCGCGCGCGGAAGTGCGCGAGCTCTCGCGCGAGGCCGCCATCCGGGCGGCTGCCGCACCGGCGCAGAGCGTCAAGCGCGTCACGGGCTGACCGGCCGAACACCCAGTATGTGAACCGGCAACCGCCGGGCACGGCTCATCCCGTGCGCGGCGCGGCCGCAGGAGGCATGCATGTGGGGGAGCAAGGGGAAAAAGAAAAACCCCATCGTTGACGAAGAGAACTTCACATTCCTCGGACGGGGTGTGGACTTCAAGGGCGTCGTCAACTTTGAAGGCACGGTGCGCATCGACGGCCGCCTGGACGGCGAGATCCATACCAAGGGCACGCTGGTCGTCGGCGAGCATGCGGTGATCAAGGGTGTCGTCACGACTGGCACCTTGATCAGCGGCGGAAAGATCAAGGCCAGCATCACCGCCACTGAAAAAATCCAGATCCTCAAGCCGGGCGTGCTGATCGGCGACATCCGCACCCCGTCCTTCACGATGGAGGAAGGGGCGCACTTTCACGGCCTCTGCGACATGGGCACCGACGCCTGGGGCGCGGACGAGCGCCAAGACAGCGACAAGGTCCACGACCTGGCCGCCCACCGGGGCAAGGTCCGGCTTCAAGATCTGCCTTCGTGACATCACCCCGTTTCATCCTGTAGCATACGTGCGTCCGGCATCCGCTAAGTCGCAGATGCCGGACCGGCTTTCACACACAATTCAGACACGGGTTCTTCGTCCATGACACGTCCACGCGTGATCCTCGGGATGAGCGGCGGGGTCGACAGCTCCGTTGCCGCGGCGCTGCTGGTTGACCAGGGCTATGACGTCCACGGCGTCACGCTCCAGGTCTGGGAGCAGGAAGATGAATCGGCTTCCGTCTCCAAGCGCTGGCAGGAACGCAGCTGCTGCAAGGTCGGCATCGCCAGACACGTCGCCAAGCGCCTCAAGATTCCCTACGAAATCATCGATGCCCGCGAGACGTTCCGCGCCGGCGTCATCGACGATTTTCTCTCCGGCTATCTCGCCGGCACCACGCCCAATCCCTGCGTGCGCTGCAACGAGCGTGTGAAGCTGCGGTCATTGATGGCCCTCGCCGAAGAGCGTGGCGCGGATTTCGTCGCCACCGGCCACTACGCACAGATCGACAACGGCGACGGCCGATTTAGCCTGCGGCGTTCGGCGGATGACCGCAAGGACCAGAGTTACTTCCTGTACCGGCTCAAGCGGGCCTGGCTGCCATGCCTGCTGTTCCCGGTCGGCGGCATGCAGAAGCCGGACGTCTGGGCCAGGGCGGAAGCGCTCGACCTGCCGCCGGACGAAGTGAAGGAAAGCCAGGAAATCTGCTTCGTGACGCAGGGCGACTATCGGACGTTCATTGAAACCGAGGCACCGGAGGCGAAGCAGCCCGGCCTGTTCGTGGATACGGACGGACGCGAGCTGGGTCGGCACGATGGGATCGCCTTCTACACGCCAGGGCAGCGGCGGGGACTCGGTGTCGCAGCCGGGCAACGACTGTATGTGCAGCGGGTCGAGCCGGCGACCAACACGGTCGTGCTTGGCACCGACGAAAGCCTCCTGCGTTCGGAGTGCACCGTCGCCGATCTGAATCTGTTTGACGAATCGCTGCTGACCGGTCCGCGTGAAGCTGACGTCAAGGTCCGCTATGCCACTCCGGCCTCGCCTGCCACCCTCACGCCTCATGCAGACGGCACGATCACCGTGCGTTTTTCGACTCCTCAGCGGGCATTGAGCCCCGGCCAATCCGCCGTGTTTTACGACGGTAATCGCGTCCTCGGCGGCGGCATCATTCAATAGAATTCCCCTCGACAGGCTGCTTGACAGCTCCCTTAACCGGATGCTACTGTGGCGCGTTTTTCGTGCCCCGCCGCACGAATTTTTTCCTTGTTCATCGCGGAGTTTCGCATGATTCGGCAGGTTCGCTTGTGATTAAATCGTCCGCCGCTCGCCGCTACGCCAAGGCCCTCTTTGAACTCTTGGATGCCAAGAGCATCGAGCCCGCGCGGACCAGCCTGACCGGATTGGGCCAGGCCTTCTCGCACTCGCCATCGCTGAAACATGTGCTGGCTTCGCCGGCCTTCGGGGCGGAGGAAAAACTGTCCGTCCTTGCGGCCCTGACGGACAAGCTGCACGGCCCGCCGGTGATGAAACATTTTCTCACGCAACTCGTGCACAAAAACCGCATCGGTTTTCTCCCAGAGATCGCCGATGCCTTCGCCACGCTGGCCGATCAATCCAAGGGCACCAAACAGGTCGCCGTCACGTCGGCCGCCGGGCTCAACCAGGCCGAGCAGGAACGGGTCAGGGGCAGGCTCCGCGAGTTGCTGAAACGCGACGTGGAGATCACGTTCCAGACCGAGCCCAGGCTGCTCGGCGGACTTCAGATTCGAATCGGCAGCACGCTCTACGACAGCAGCGTGCGCAGCCGGCTCAACACCATGCAGACGATTTTGACCAAGGAGTAGCCGATGCAGATCAAAGCGGATGAAATCAGTTCGATCATCAAGGAAAAGATCAAAGGCTTCGACAAGCGCGTCGACGTCAGCGAGACAGGTTCCGTCATCCAGGTCGGCGACGGCATCGCCAAGGTCTACGGGCTGGACGGCGCCATGTCCGGCGAGATGCTGGAGTTTCCCGGCAACCTGTTCGGCATCGCGCTGAACCTCGAAGAGGACAACGTCGGCGTCGTGTTGATGGGCGACGACACCGGCATCAAGGAAGGCGATCCCGTCAAGCGCACGGGCCGCATCGCGGAAATCCCCGTCGGCGAGGCCCTGATGGGCCGCGTGGTCAATGCCATCGGCCAGCCGATCGACGGCAAGGGGCCGATCAAGTCCACGCACACGTCCCGCATCGAAGTCGTCGCGCCGGGCGTGGTCACGCGGCAGTCCGTCCGCGAGCCGCTCCAGACCGGCATCAAGGCCATCGACGCGATGATTCCCATCGGACGCGGCCAGCGCGAGTTGATCATCGGCGACCGCCAGACCGGCAAGACCGCCATCGCGGTGGACACGATCATCAATCAGAAGGGCCTCAACGTCTTTTGCATCTACGTCGCGGTCGGCCAGAAGCGCTCCACGGTCGCGCGCGTCGTCAAGACGCTCGAGGAAAACCATGCGATGGAGTACAGCATGGTCGTCTCGGCCACGGCGAGCGATGCCGCGCCGATGCAGTTCCTGGCCCCCTTTGCCGGCGCCGCCATCGGCGAATACTTCCGGGACAACGGGAAACACGCCCTCATCATCTACGACGACCTGTCCAAGCACGCCGTGGCCTATCGGCAGCTGTCCCTGCTGCTCCGCCGGCCGCCTGGCCGCGAAGCCTATCCGGGCGACGTGTTCTATCTGCACTCCCGGCTCCTGGAACGCGCGGCCAAGCTCAACGACAAGCTGGGCGGAGGGAGCCTGACGGCGCTGCCGATCATCGAAACGCAGGCAGGCGACGTGTCGGCCTACATTCCGACCAACGTCATTTCGATCACCGACGGACAGATCTATCTGGGCAGCGACCTGTTCTATTCGGGGATCCGGCCCGCGATCAACGTCGGCCTGTCGGTCTCCCGCGTCGGCGGATCGGCGCAAATCAAAACCATGAAGCAGGTGGCAGGCACGTTGCGACTCGACCTGGCCCAGTATCGCGAGATGGCCGCCTTCGCCCAGTTCGGCAGCGAACTGGACAAGGCCACGCAGGCCCAGTTGGCGCGCGGTGTCCGCATGGTGGAACTGCTCAAGCAGGGGCAGTACAAGCCAATGCCGGTGGCCGATCAGGTCCTCTCGATTTATGCCGGCACGCAGGGTTTTCTGGACGATGTGGCGGTGGACAAGGTCCGGCAGTTTGAGGAGGACCTGCTGCATTACGTCATGCAGAATCATCCGGAGCTGCGCAAGGAGATCACCACCATCGGCAAGATCGACGATGCCGTCGGGACGAAGCTGAAGCAGATGCTCACGACGTTCAAGCAGAAGATGGGGTACGGCGCGAAGTAGTACTGCCGTCCTGAAAGCCGTTACAGTATGCCGAGTCTTCAATCACTCCGCCGAAAAATTTCGGCGGTCAAAAATACGCAGAAAATCACCAAGGCCATGAAGATGGTGGCCGCGGCGAAGCTCAAGCGCGCGCAGGACCGGATCCTGTCGTCGCGGGCCTATGCGCACAAGCTGCGCGATGTGATGGCCAACCTCAGCCGGCGCGTGAACCGCGCGGCGCATCCGCTGCTGCAGAAACGTACCGGCAACAAAATCGAGGTCCTGGTCGTCACCAGTGATCGCGGGCTCTGCGGGGCGTTCAATACGAACATCGTCCGAAAGGCCGTGGAGACCCTGCGGGAGCATGAGGGACGGGGCCATAAAGTCACCGTCAGCCTCGTCGGCCGCAAGAGCCGCGACTTTTTCCGTCGGCGCAACTGGCCGATCCGCCAGCAGTGGACGGAAGTCTTCGACAAGCTCAGCTTCGAGCATGCGCTGGATACGGGCCAGGATCTGACGGACAATTTCGTGAAGGGCACTTTCGACGAACTCTACGTGATCTACAACGAATTCAAATCCGCGATCCAGCAGCGGGTCATCGTCGAGCGACTCTTCCCCATCGAAGCGCTGGAGGCCGACGGGACGGCGGCCGCCACGCTGGGCGGCAGCTACGAATACGAGCCGGATGAGGATGAACTGCTCCGGGCCCTGCTCCCGAAGCACTTCCAGATCCAGGCCTACCGCATCCTGCTGGAATCCTCGGCGGCCGAACAGGGCGCGCGAATGGCCGCGATGGACGGCGCCACGCGGAACGCCGGCGAACTGATCAAGAAAGTCACGCTCTACTACAACAAAACCAGGCAAACCGCGATCACGAAAGAATTGATGGATATTGTCGGCGGCGCAGAGGCGCTGAAATAACGAAGGAGTCAGCCGTGAGCACAACAGGAAAAGTTCTTCAAATCATCGGGCCGGTCATCGACGCGGAGTTTCCTCCTGGCCACCTGCCCAACATCTATAATGCGATACGGGTCGAGGAACCGGAGGACAAGAAAACCGGCCGCCCCGAGATCAAGCTGACTCTCGAGGTCGCGCAGCACCTGGGAGAAAACCGCGTGCGGGCGGTGGCGATGACGACCACCGATGGACTCGTCCGCGGGATGGCCGTCAAGGACACGGGCGCCCCGATTTCCGTTCCGGTCGGCCGCGAAACATTGGGACGCCTGATCAACGTGCTCGGCGAGCCGGTGGACGAGATGGGGCCGCTCAATGCCAAGAAGAGATATCCGATTCACCGTCCGGCGCCCAAGCTGGACGAACAGGAAACCAAAACCGAGGTGCTGGAAACCGGCATCAAGGTCGTGGACCTGCTGGAGCCCTATTCAAAAGGTGGCAAGGTCGGCCTCTTCGGCGGCGCCGGCGTGGGCAAGACCGTCATCATCATGGAGCTGATCAATAACATTGCGCTCCATCACGGCGGGTTCTCCGTGTTCGCCGGCGTGGGCGAACGGACCCGCGAGGGCAACGACCTCTGGCATGAAATGCGGGAGTCCAAGGTCATCGATCCCAAGGATTTTTCCAAGTCCAAGGCCGCGCTGGTCTATGGCCAGATGAACGAGCCGCCGGGCGCGCGCCTGCGCGTGGCGCTCACCGGGCTGGCCGTGGCGGAATATTTCCGCGACGAGGAAAACCAGGATGTGCTGCTCTTTATCGACAATATCTTCCGGTTCACGCAGGCCGGTTCCGAAGTGTCGGCCTTGCTGGGCCGCATGCCATCTGCCGTCGGTTATCAGCCGACCCTCAGCACCGAGATGGGCACGCTCCAGGAGCGCATCACCTCAACCAAGCGCGGCTCGATCACGTCGGTGCAGGCCATTTACGTCCCGGCCGACGACCTGACCGACCCGGCTCCGGCCACGGCCTTCGCTCACTTGGACGCGACGACCGTGCTCTCGCGCCAACTGGCCGAGTTGGGCATCTATCCGGCCGTGGACCCGCTGGACTCCACGTCCAGAATTCTGGATCCGCAGGTCGTGGGCGAAGAACATTACAAGGTCGCACGCGGCGTGCAATCCGTGCTGCAGCGCTATAAAGACCTGCAGGACATCATTGCGATTCTGGGCATGGACGAATTGTCCGAAGACGACAAGCTGGCGGTGGCCCGCGCGCGCAAAATTCAGCGGTTCCTCTCGCAGCCATTCCACGTCGCCGAAGCCTTCACCGGTTCGCCGGGCAAATACGTGAAGTTGAAGGACACGGTTCGCAGTTTCAAGGAAATCATCGAGGGCAAGTACGATGATCTGCCCGAACAGGCCTTCTATATGGTGGGCCCGATCGAGGAAGTGATCGCGAAAGCTGAAAAGTTGGGTGTGAAACAGTAATGGCGGGAAAGCTTCTCTTAGAAGTCGTCACCCCCGAGCACCTGCTGCTGAGCAAGCAGGTGGACGAGGTCATTGCGCCCGGTTCGGATGGCGAATTCGGCGTACTGCCAGGCCATGCGGCGTTTCTCACGACGCTCAAGATTGGCGAGCTGCAATACAAAATCGACAACACCTGGCACTATATGTCGGTGCTCTGGGGTTACGCCGAAGTCAATCCGTCCAAGGTGACGATCCTCGCTGAGATCGCCGAGAAGGCCGAAGACATCGACGTCGAACGGGCTGCTCAGAAGGTGGCCGAAGCCGAACAGCGCCTGCAGACCGGCGGCCTTCCGTCCGACGTTAAAGAAGCCCAGATCAGTCTTGAGAAGGCGCGTCTCCGCAGGAAAATCGCCGAGCGCGCCCGGCAGTCCCGCTAAACCTACCCTGCCTGTTTCCAGAGTGGGATCGTGATCACGATTCCACCCATCACGTCATCCAGTTGAAAGTCATGCTTCGGACTCCTGGCATGCCCGTTGTGGCAACCGATGCAGGCCTGTGATACGGCCCGGTCGGCATAGAGGGCGCGGAAAATTTGCTCCGTTCCGCTCGTGACTGTCTCCGTATAAGGACGCTCGGGGTGCGTCCGCACGTCCTCGAGACCTTTCTTCTCAAAGTCGGTCGCCGGCCCATTTTGCGGATTGATCGGCCAGGCTCCGATCAGACGGTACTGGACTTTGGTGCCGGTCTTGGTCGCCAGATCGCTGGACTCCATCAAGAACTGGGCCGGCAGCGGCAGGGTATCCTTCGCCCGCCAGTTCTCCGAGGCGACCATCCTGCCTTTCTTCTGCAACCGCTCCACGACGTGAACTGTGTAAAATATCCGGTCGGCTTCTATGACCGCATGGACATAATCGGCAACTGTTTCAGGAGGGATGCCGGCCGGCGGCTGCTTCCCGCACGCCGCACCGCCCCAGCACAACGCCAGCGCCACTGCCGCCGCTCCGATTCGCATCGCTCCCTGTGTATGTGTCATGGCATAACCTCCTCGTGCGGCCTCCGGTTCAGCATCATACGCCCGATGCAGGGAGAATGCAGCTTGTGGCCGGCTGACTCCCCCGCGAACCTCGTCCCTGCGTGTCTTGCAATGCGGTAACGGCTCGCCTACACTCAGTCCGGCAACTTCATCCGCCTCACTCTTGATAACCGAATTCGTCATCACCGAAGGGGAAAAGCCGAAGAGGCTGGACGTGTTTCTCGCAAACCGCGAGCGCGACCTTTCGCGCTCGGCCGTCCAGCGCCTGATCGAGAAGGGCCGCGTGCAGCTCAACGGCGAACCGGCCAGGGCCAGCCAGAAGATCAAGCCGGGCGACCGGATCACCTTCGACATGCCCAAGGCGGAGCCGCTGGAGCTCAACGGGGAGCCGATCCCGCTGGACATTCTCTACGAAGACGAGGCGTTGCTCGTGTTGAACAAACCGGCCGGCCTCGTCGTCCATCCGGCGCCAGGCCATTGGACCGGCACGCTGGTCAACGCGCTGCTCCACCACTTTGCGACGTCCGGAGGGACCGCTTCGACGATCGGCGGGAAGGAACGGCCGGGGCTGGTCCATCGGCTGGACAAGGAGACCACGGGCATCATGGTCATCGCCAAGACCGACCTGGCGCATCGAGCCCTGGCCGCGCAGTTCAAACAGCACACGATCTCGCGCATGTACGAAGCCCTGGTCTGGGGCGTGCCGAAAAAAGGCCACGGGCTGATCGAGTTGGCCATCGGGCGGGACACCAGGGAACGGAAGAAGTTCTCCGCCCGCACGGCGCGGCCGAAACCATCCGCGACGGAATACGTGGTCGTCGAGCGATTCGGCAAAATCGCGTCGCGCGTGGATTTGTTTCCCAGGACCGGCCGCACGCACCAGTTGCGTGTGCACATGACTTCGCTCGGCCATCCGCTGCTCGGCGATCCGACCTACGGCGGGCGCAAGGTGCAGGCGCTTGAAACGCTCGACATCCCGCGCGTGATGCTCCACGCGAAAACCCTCGGTTTTTCCCACCCGGTCACCGGCAAGCCGATGGCATTCACATCGCCGCTCCCGCCGGACATGGCCGCCGTGCTTGCGGCGTTGCAGACGGTGGCCCAAACCGCCAGGTGATCGCTTGACTCATCGGCCACGGAATTGTAGAGATTGCATGTGGAGTTAAACCAAGCCCTCGACATCATCGGCAATCTGATCGCCGCGCTGAAGCAATACGCGTCGAAGCTGCCCGCTATGGTGCCCAGCACCGCCATTCCTGGCGGCATCAAGCCGACGCTGGAGGCAATCGACTCGTACGAAGCCGCCGTCTCCCGCTTTCGCTCGCAGAGCGGGAACTCCGTGTACAAAAAATTCCACGAGCGACTGATCGAGTCGCTGGAAGCCTTCGAGGTGGGGAAATTGCTGGGGGCCATCCAGCCGCTCCTGGCAGTTCTGGATCATCTCGAGACGATGAAGCGGGACAAGCAGATCGCCGTGAGCCCGGCGGACGAGAAGCGCATGGGTGAGTACCGCACCGCGCTGAACAAGATTCTGCCAGGGAATCAACCAGAATTGGAGGGGGCGGGGAAGGGACTGTAAGCGAATAGGCGGGCGGCGGGAGGCGCTAGAGCCCGGCGCCTTTCATGCAGACTCCTTTTTTCGACTCCTTCAGCGTATTACATTCTCTCGCAATAACAAGCTTGTCATTCGTTTGACTGCGTAGACTCGAGCCTATCTTTTCGTAACATAGCGATTCATGTTGGGCATCGAGCAAACCGCAAAATCCCGCCGCCTGCCCTATCGAGAGTTCGTTGAAATTCATGATGTTATCGACTGCGCCGATGATGCACTGATCTCTGTGCGCCGATGGGAACTTCGCGCATATTTCCACGGCTAATTCATTGACGCTTTTATCCGGCGGCCGGTTTAAAATCGTGGGCTGCCAACTTGGGTTGGTGACCATAAGGCCCAGGCCTTGAAGGCAGGAATTGATGTAGTTGGACGGAGCCTGAAGACACGACAATGACGCTGCTGTCATGTCATTTTTCAAAACCTTCATCAGCCATCCCGCGTGGTTGATGAAACATTGATAGCGGTATTTGTCTTCAACCCTATCGCATGGACGCAACGGCTCGGTTTCTGAAAATATGCCCGGTCTTGCCTCGCCTCTCATCACTCCGTTGACGCTTTCCATGAATACGCCCTGCCAACAGCCTTCCGTATGGGATTTTTTAGAAAGCGCATCGCAAACGGCCAGGGAGCGTTCCAGATCATACGCCTGGGCCATCATGATCCCGTGGCCGATGCCGTGATAACAATAGAACTTGAATTTTGCGGAAAAGGATGCGTCCAGAGATTTGCAAATGAGATCGGCAGCTTCGGCCGACGAAGCGGTTCTTCCGAGCACATATTGAAAAAATCCGTGCTGACAGCCGCCGTTATAGGCGGACAAGGGACACAAAAGGAAGGCTTCCTGGTTGATGCCGAAATGCTCTGCTGTTTGCCTGCCGATCGCATGGGCGACGTGATGGTCTTCTATAGCGGGGGAGATAATCTTTTTGGCTTGCAGTTCCGAGAGCACACTCAACGAGGCCTGCGGTCCGTATTCTTTCGTTATCTTGCTCAGTTCATCCAGCAGACAACCGGTTTCCTTTCCACAGATGCGATGTAACGTGCTGACCAAGAGGCCCAGATCATAGGATTTAAGCCTTCCGTTCCAATTGCTTCCATGGTTGGCATGGGTGCTGCCGGCTATTGAGTAAGAACTCGCGAGCCAAACCGCCAAACTGACACACAGAACACACAGCAATATTCTGGGCTTCAGCATTGATTTATCGGGTATGGTTTATCTGTAATGCTATGGCAGGTGTCGCGGGTTCGTTGTGCATTTATGTAACCACTCTGTCACTGGTCCATTTCAATGTCCCATCTTCGGGCCGGCTGCGTTCGCACCCTGACTCACCAATTGAAGTCGAACAAGTTCGTGACAGTGAGGACATTTCGCGCGGATGGTCGTCTCGTTCAACGCTTCCATCTCCTCGTCCTTCACCCACATCAACTTGAAGCAGCGGGGACAACTCTGAACCTTCGTCATGGCCGTTCACCCTCGCATGTAATTAAATCTTGCAACAACGGGGACTACCATAATATAAGAAGGCTGTCGCTCTCAAGAGCATGATCACCATCTCCGAACGAAAAGATTTCGATCCCGCCCTGCTCGTCAGACTCTACGACTGCGCGCCCTGGGCCAAGGCCCGGACCGTCGACGGCATCCGGGACATGCTGGCCCAGACCGACCTGGCGATTTCCGTCTGGGACGGACCGCAACTCATCGGATTCGGCCGCGTCCTGACCGATTTTGTCTACCGCGCTTCCATCTGGGACGTGATCGTCGATCCGGAGTACCAGGGCCAGGACATCGGCACCCAGATCATGGAAAAGATTCTGCACCATCCGTCTTTGAAGCGCGTCGAACTCTTCTGGCTCTGCACCCGCGACAAACAGACCTTTTACGAAAAGCTCGGTTTCAGTTCAAACGAGCAAATCGGTATGGTGTGGGATCGGAAGAAGCATACTCCACCTCGATAATCGTCACCACAGGGAGGTTGTATGAATACGAAACGGATGGCCTTGGCCAGCCTGGCGGTATTCGGCGTCTTCTTCGTCGTGGATGGGGTTGTCAATAACGTGCTGCTCACCGATCTCTATAAACAGACCGCCTCGGTTTGGCGCCCGGAACGCGAGATCATGGGTAACTTGTGGCTCATGTGGCTTGGGACTCTGATTCTTGCGCCGCTCTTCGTACTCATTTATGCAAAGGGTTATGAGACAAACAAACCCGGTCTGAGCCAGGGCATACGGTACGGCCTGATCGTCGGGGTCGTCCTCTTCGCGCCGCAGTGCCTCAGTTGGTATGCGGTGCTGCCGATTCCGGCCGTGCTCTCCCTGTGGTGGTTTGTCGCTGGAATGGTGGAGAGCGTGGTGGCCGGGGCGGTCACCGGCATCATCTATCGCCCAGCGTAACGTGCGCTTGCACACGCTGATACGTTTCTTTCAAGGTTGCCGGCCAGGGATCATCCTGCTCCTGCTGACTCTTCTGTTCCTGTATGCGTACGAATTGGCCGGAGCAGCCGGGGAAGAGTGCCGGACACAGTCCTACCAGGATAAAATCCCCTGCTACAAACAGGTGTTCGAGCGCATCATTCAAACGCAGGGAACGGAACAGGCCCTCGACACGCTGCAACAGCTCGCCTCGGTGGACCCCGACGTGCGCCGGGAATCACATCCCTATGCCCACCACATCGGAAGATTCACTGCCTCGCACTACCGTGATGTCACTCTTGCTTTCACTCACTGCAAAGATACTTTCGCGTCCGGATGCTATCACGGGGTTCTTGAGGGCTATTTGAGCGCATTCACACAGCTTGAGCCGTCACATGTGTCATCTGTCTGTAGCGGCAAGATGGACCCTCAACGCTCGGTCTTCCTGAAATTTCTTTGCGTGCACGGCCTTGGGCACGGATTGACCATGTACTTCCACCACGACCTCTTCAAGGCCCTGACTTTTTGCGACGCCCTGCCGACGGCTCGGGACCAGGAGATCTGTTACGCCGGCGTCTTCATGGAAAACATCGTGACGTTCATCGGGCGCGACCATGCGGCGCATTCGACGCACGCGGCATATCTCGATCCCCACAACCTGCTCTACCCCTGCACGGTGGTGGATCGACGGTACCAGCAGGCTTGTTACCTGATGCAATCCTCCGCCATTTTGCCCCTCACCAACTACGACTTTCCCCGGGCCTTTCGGGAATGCGACAAGGCGCCGCCAGATCTCATCGCCACCTGCTACCAGAGCATGGGACGGGACGCCAGCGGCTTCGCCCTCACGAATCCGGAAAAGACACGAACCCTCTGCCTCATGGGACGCCAGGACTATATTGGTCAGTGTTTTTCCGGAGCTGCAAAAGATGCCATTTACGTTCACGCGGACCCCCAACGCGGTATTGCGCTTTGCCGAATTGCCGACGGACCGTATAAGGCGGACTGCTATACCGGCGTCAGGGATTTCCTTGTGGATTTTTACGCGGACCAGAAAAAGCAGGACCAGGCCTGCCGGATGGTCGAAGAGGCGTATCAATCCATCTGTCGGGGCATGCCCCGTGCTCGACGGTGAGAACCCGCTAAAACGCGAAACTAGGCCGGAACCCGCTTGAGTCGTTTCGGCGAGAAGATCACCGAGAGGAAAAACACCGCGGTTGCGAGCAGCACGATGGCCGGGCCGGACGGCAGGTCCCAGGCAGAAGAGATCAGGACACCGCCGGCCGCGCAGAGAATGCCGATGACGACCGACAGCGTCGTCATCTGCGCGAGGCTGTGGGTGAGTTGATAGGCCGTCGAGGCCGGAATCAGCACCATCGCGAAGACCAGAATCGCTCCCACCGTCTTGAGCGACACGACCACCGTCAGTGCCACCAGCGTCAACAGCAGATAGAAGATCCGTCTCGCCGGTACGCCCGAGGCCTCCGCCATCTCCTGATCGAAGGCGATGAAGTACAGTTCCTTGGAAAAGACCAGCAGCGCTCCCACGACACAGAACCCCAGCACGGCGATGATGCGGAGTTCCTCCGCCGTCACGGAGAGGACGCTGCCGAACAGATACCCGTAGACCTCGGCATTGTAGGTCTTCATCAGACCAAGGAAGAGAATCGCCAGGGCCATGGTCGCCGTATAGAGGATTCCGATCGAGACGTCGAGCTTCATCCGGCCCTGTTCTTCCATCAGACCCGTGATCCAGACGGTCGTCAGGCCGAACAGGATCGCAATCGCCAGCGGCGGCCACCCCATGAGATAGGCCAGCGCCACGCCGGCGAATGCGGCGTGGGCCGTGCCGGCCCCGACAAAGGCCAGGCCCCGCAGCACGACGAAGACCCCGATCGCCGAGCAAACGGCCCCCACCAGGACCGCCGCCGCCAGCGACCGCTGCATGAAATCGTATGACAGCAGTTCGAGCATCAGTGGTGATGGTGGTGATAGTCCTCGACGATGATCAAATCCTTTTCCGTAATGACCAGGTCCTTGCCGTAGACCTCGCGGAGAATGTCGGGGCGCAGGACTTCCTCGGGCGGTCCGGCCGCATAGAGCCGGGTCTTCAACAAGGCCAGCCGGTTTACGCGCTCACGAATCATGTTGATGTCGTGCGTCACGAAGAGAACGGTCAGGCCCAGATCGCGATGCAGCCGCTGAACAAGATCCAGCACGCTGTGCTGCGTCGTGATATCGATGCCAGTGGTCGGCTCGTCGAGCAGGAGCACTTGAGGCTGCTGTGCCAGCGCGCGCGCGATGAAGACCCGCTGCTGCTGCCCGCCGGAGAGGTGCCCCAGCGCCACCTTCAAATGATCGTGCATGCTCACACTTTCCAGCGCCTGCATGGCGATCTCGCGATCCCGTTTCGAGGGCCGCTTGAAGAGTCCCAAGGCTCCGTAGCGTCCCATCATGACCGTCTCGAGCACGGTGATGGGAAAGTTTCGGTCCAGGGATTCCTTCTGCGGAAGGTACCCGATATGGGCGCGGTGGTGGCAGTGCAGCTCTTCACATGAACAGTCGAAAATTTTCAGGCTGCCGGAGAACGGCGGCATCAGCCCGAGGATCGCACGACAAAGCGTCGTTTTGCCCGAGCCGTTCGGCCCGATGACGCCGACAAACTCGCCTTCGGCAATATCCAGCGTGATGTCCTCCAACGCCACCACGCCGTGGAAGCCGAAGGTGGCATGGGAGAATCTGATGATCGGGGTTGCCATAGTCACGACGCCCGCAAAGCCTGCACCAATTGCACCACATTATAGCGGAGCATGTCGAGATAGGTGCCAGTTCCCGGCAGGCCACCCGGCATCGCCGTCAGGACGATGAGACGCGCGCCGGTTTCACGGGCCAGCATCTGCGGAAGTTTTTGATTCAGTTGCGGCTCCGACACAATCACGCGGATATGCCCCTCGCGGATCTTTTTGACCAGCGCCTGCATGTGACGCGCGGAGGATTCCGCGCCAGGTTGCGTGATAATTTCACCCGCAATGTCGAGCCCGAAGCGTTTGGCGAAATAGGGCCAGGCCGGATGGTGGACGACGACACGGCGGTCGGTCACAGGCCGCATCTGTTCCGCCAGTTCGGCTTCCAGCGCGTTGATCTGTTGAACGTAACGATCCCGATTTGCTCGATAGTCGCCGGCACGGACCGGGTCGGCTTCGGCGAAAGCCTCGGCAATCTGCCCGACCATGAGCCTGGCATTCTCCGGATCGAGCCAGATGTGCGGATTGCCGGCGGCATGGCCGTTGGTCTCCAATTCCAAGGCGCGATCGGCGATCCGTGCGATATTCTTAGACGTGGTCACGACGAGCAGCCTTGAATTCCCGGCATTTTTCACCAGCGCGGCGACCCAGACTTCCAACCCCATGCCGACTTCGATGAACACCCGGGCTTTCCGGACCGCCACCAGATCACTCGGCCTCGGCGAATAGGTATGTTCGTTCTCTGACCCGGATAACAGGGAGATCGCGCGGACATGGGATCCGCCGACCTGTTCGGCAAAGTCCTTCAGGACCGGAACAGTCACCACGACATTCAAAGGGTCCGACGCAAAATTTGGTTGGGGAGAACCGGCGAGGAAGACGAGGCACGCTGCCGCCACGAGCACAACTTTCCGGCCGAACATGCGCGGACCGTAGCACCCGGTTGAATCCAAAGTCAAACCTCGCTTGACCGACCGCGGAACTTCCGTTAGCGTAGCGCGCACCATTAGGAGACAGCCTGGATGAAAGTCGTCGGCTTGATGTCGGGCACCTCGGGGGACGGCGTGGATGCCGTGCTCGCGGATATCCGCGGCTCCGGACACGATCTGAAGGTCAAGCCGCTCGCGTTTGTCTCCTGCGCCTATCCCGCCGATCTTCAGCAGCGCGTGTTTGCCGCCTCCGCGCGGGGAACGGTCGCTGAGATCTGCCATTTAAACGTCGTGCTCGGCGAGTGGTTCGCCAGGGCCGCCCTGCGCGTCATCAAGCAGGCCGGGCTTGACCCGGAGAAAATCGATCTGATCGGCTCGCACGGGCAAACCATCCATCATCTTCCGAACGAGGTGGATGAACCGGGGATCGGCGCCATCCGTTCCACCCTGCAGATTGCGGAGCCGGCGGTCATCGCCGAACGCACCGGCATCACGACGGTTGCGAACTTCCGCCCCCGCGACATGGCGGCCGGCGGCCAGGGTGCGCCGCTCACGCCCTACGTCCATTATGTGTTGCTGCGCGACAGGAAACGGTCCCGCCTGGTCGTCAATCTTGGCGGCATTGGCAATGTGACCTATCTGCCGGCCGGCAAGGGGCTCGAGACCCTCCTTGCCTTCGACACGGGACCCGGCAACATGGTGATGGACGGATTGGTGCGGCGTCTCACCAAAGACAGAGATACTATGGACAAAAACGGCGGGCGCGCAGCCAAAGGCAAAGCCGCTGTGGGCCTGTTGGCGAAACTCCTCGCGCATCCCTATTTCAAGCGCGCACCGCCGAAGTCAACCGGACGCGAAGAGTTCGGCGACGCCTTCGTGGAGCAGATTCTCGCGGCTCAGAAAGCCCATCGGCTCAAACCCGAAGACCTGCTCACGACCTGTTCGCTGTTCACGGCAATCACGATCGGCAGCTCGCGCAAGTGGCTCACCGGACCGGTGGATGAAGTGATCGTAGGCGGCGGCGGGGTCCGGAACCGCACGCTGATGAGCAATCTGTCCTCGGTCTTTTCGCCGGTTCCCGTCCGGACGTTCGAAACGGCCGGCTGGCAGAGCAAGGCCTTCGAAGCCGTCGCCTTTGCCGTGCTGGCCTACCAGACCGTCCACGGTGAGCATGCCAACGTGCCGTCCGTCACCGGTGCCACGCATCCCGTCATCCTCGGCACAACGGTGCCCGGGAGGTCGTGACATGACCTCCCCGGCTCGGGCGTCCCGGCTCGCCATTCCGTGCCTCTTGATCTTCCTGGCCGGTTGCCAATCTGGCGAATTGCGCCAAAGCCAGCTAGGCGGATGTGCCGACATCGTGCAGGGCCTCGATCTCTCCGACCGCATCGGCACCCTCAACCTGCTCAGCCAGGCCTTTTCCAGGAAATGCTATCCAACGGTGGTCGACTACGGGACCAGGGCCCAATCGGAGTTCCGGCACAAGACGCTTCATGTGCTCAAGGAAACCGCGAGCGTCTTCATTCCGGACGGCACCCTGACCGACTATGTGCTGGAAAGCTACGAGCGCGGCTATCTCAGCGTGCTGATGGCCGCGAGCTATCTCCAGATGCAGCAGCGCGACGACGCGAAGGTCGAGTTGCGACGCCTGGATCACGAGATCTTCACCACGCTGTACAATTATGGCGAGGACCCCGTGAATGTCCTGCTCTCCGCCGTGCTCTGGGAACAGGCGGGCGACCCGGCCGAAGCGCGCGTGGATTGGCTGCGCCTCAGGGACATGCGCGGCCTTCTGAAGGAGCGCGACGAGCCGCTTCGCTCGTTTGCCGATCGTCAGGTAACGCGGATCGACGAAGGCCGCTCCATCGAGGGAGCGTGGCACTTCTATTCCGTCGGCGCCTTTCCCGCTGTCGACTGGGACCTCCAATTCACCGGTTCGGACAACGGCTATTTCCACATCACCGCCAGGGGGGATTTTCCCGCGACCTGCGCGTCCACAACGGGAGCTTTGCTCTCGACGCAAAGCTGGTTTGCAAAGATCGCGACACGGCACAGCCATGCGTACCATCCGCTGCTCAACGTGCAGAGCTGGATCCGGCTGCCCGTCGGCGTGACCTACAGTCTCATGCCGGTTGCAGCCGGCGCGGGCATCGCGGTTGGCGGCTGCATGCTCGACGCGGCGGGCAAAGGGAAGGGAGCCCTGTGTGAAATTGCCATCCGGGGCGGCGCTGTGCTCATGAGCACAGCGCCGCATGTCCTGAAGGGCGCGCTGGAGCCTGACTTACGACATTGGGAGCAGCTTCCCTCCGCCTTTCTTGTCACCACCGCATCCAATCGCGCCCAGGAACCCTGCGCCACGGAGGGGCGGTCCTTCACACCATGAATGAGTTTTCCGGTTCGATACGCAGCCAGCCGCTGCTGACCAGGGACGAGGCGGCCTTCTACAATCTACTCAAGCTGACCGTGGAGGACCGGTACCTCGTCTTTGCCCAGGTGCCGGTCTGGTGCCTGGTGGATGTCCAATCGAAGGACCCCAGGGCGCGCGCGGCCTTTTTCAACACGATCGCACTGCGGCGGGTGGACTTCGTGCTCGTCCATCCCGGCACGTTGGCCACCGAGAAAATCATCGAGCTGGATGATCCGGCTGTTCCGGCGGCCCAGAAGGAAGGCCGGAACAAGCTGATCGACGGCGTTTTCAAGGAAGCCGGCATCGCGCTGGTGCGTCTGAAAAATCCAGGCTCTTATACAACACCAACCCTGGCCGCGGCGCTGGGGCTTGCATAACCATGACGCCGGATCGCCCTCCATTTATATCCAAGGAGCCGGCCGAGCCCCCATTGCTGGAGCCGCCGCCGAACCCGACCGGTGGATGGACCCTGATCGTGGATGCCGCCGACCCCGGGGCCTACGCGAAACCCAGCGCCGCGCTCAAGGATGCCGGGGAAGACGATCAGATCTTCGTCAGGCCCGGCACCTATGAAGATAAATTCTTTGTCGCTGAACGGCCGGTTCTTCTGATCGGCGCGGGGCGCGACCACGTGCAGATCTTCTGCCGGCGCGGCGGGCCACTCTACCTGCAGCGCGTGGCCGGCGGGCGCATCAGCGGCATCACCTTTCGCTATGTGGGCAGCGACCAGCACTCGGCCATGAACATCCTGGATTCGACCTGCACCGTCACGGCCTGCCGCGCGATGGAAGGGCTGCTCTCCGGTGTGGTGATCTACGGGCCGAACTGCCGGCCGTCGTTCATGGACAACGAAGTGTGCTTCAACCGCGAGTCGGGAATTTTCGTCTTCGGCGGGGCCAAACCCTATGTCGCGCAGAACCGTTCCTTCGGCAATCACCACTTCGGCATCGCCGTGCGCGATCCCGGCTCGCATCCGGATCTCGTGCGGAACCAGTGTTATCAGAACATGCTGAGCGGGATGCTGATGTTCTATCAGGCGGAGGCGATGGTCTTGAACAACATCTGCCGCGACAACCAGCACTGGGGCTTCGTCACCACGCCGGAGTGCCAGACCTCTCCCGTGCGCGGGCAACTCGACAGCCACAACGAACTGGCGTCCAACCCGCGCGGGGCAATCTTCGTCACCGAGCAACCGCTAAGTGAAATCGGGCGATAGGCCGGTTAGTCGTAGAAATTCTTCTTCCAGGCGTGGGACTTCAGCTTAGCGAGCAGTGCGTCGCTCAGCTTGCGGCCGTCCGAGACGGAGCAGTTGGACGTCACGTGCGTGCTCGTGCGCATGCCGGGGATGACGGTGCTGACGGCGGGATGGGCCAGGCAGTAGCGGAGAGCCAGTTCGGGCAGCGTCTTCGATTCCGATCCCAGCAACTTCTTGAGCGGTTCGACGTGCGCCGCCACCTGTGCCTTGCGGTCACCCTTGAAATAGTCGTTCCGCCAGTCGCCTCGAGGGAATGTCGTGTCGGCCGTGATGGCGCCGGTCAGCGCACCCTCATCGAAGGGACAGCGGGCGAGCACGCCGACGTCGTGCTTGATGCAGGCCGGCAGCAGCGCGTCGTTCGGAGACTGGTCGAAGATGCTATAGATCACCTGCACCGTATCAATGACGCCGCTGGCGACGAGTGTGAGCGCCGTGTCAGGCTCGTGATCGTTGATCGACACACCGATCGCCCGGACCTTGCCTTGCTGTTTCAGTTTCTGCAGGGCTTCCAGCCAGCGCTGATCCTCCATCCATTCGTCGCGCCAGACGTGAAGCTGCTGGAGATCGACGCAGTCCATCTTCAGGCTGCGCAGGCTCTGCTCGGTGGACTTCAGGATGTGGTCGGGAGGAAAACAATCGGATGCGCGATCGACCGGCAGCGCCGGCCAATGTTCGTTGAGCGGCGGGACCTTGGTGGCGACGTAGATCCGTTCTTTCCGCTCACGCACGACCTGTCCGACGAGCGTTTCGCTGTGGCCGTCGCCGTAGACCAGCGCCGTGTCGATAAAATTCACGCCCGCGTCAATCGAGGCGTGGAGGGCCGCCAGCGATTCCCTGTCCTCCGCGCCGACCCAGAAGCTGCGCCCGATGCCCCAGGCCCCGAAACCGATTTCCGAGACCTGCCAGCCGGTTTTGCCCAGGCGGCGATGCTGCATCACTTGGCCTGCGCCTGCTTCGGCAGGGACGGACCGGCCAGATCCCGCAAGGTGGGGCTGTTGACCATCAACTCGGACAGTTTGTTCAATGCTTCGCGCGTGGCGGTGTTGACGGCATCCGCAATGGTCGAGGAGGCTTCGGCGCAGAAGAGCACCACCGATCCCGCGTTGGCTTGCTGTGCATAGGTGTGGCCCGTAAGATAGGTTTTCCCATTTTGCCTGGCTTCGATGGTGAAGCCGACATCCGCCGTGGCGTGGACCATCGGCACGACCCCCACCGGATCGAACCGGACTGCCACGTCAAACCGGTTGATGGAGATCGTCAGATCGTTGGCTCGGCCGCTCTGACCGGCAACGATATCCTCGAAGATCGTGGGGAGCGCCGCTTGAACGGAGGTCTTGACGGTCTGATCGCCATTGACGTGATAGGTGGGCGCCTGGCACATCAACAGCTCCGAACGCACCTCTTTTTTGCAGCAATCTTCAGTGGCGATTTGAACGGAAAACTGGCCGGGAACCTTGGTGCCATGGCGGTTCGGAACTTTGTCAACTTCAACGGAGGTCAGGGGCACGGTGTAGGCACACCCGGACGTCCCCAATAGAGCAACCATGCAGAGCTGTAAACCTATCCTGCGCATCCGGTGTTGACCCTAGTGGCAGCACTTTGAGCCCTTAATTGTATCAGGCCCTAACTCATTGATCTTGTTGAGGGTATAGGACAGTGGGCGATCTGGCAAGAAACATCGAATTTTCAGAAAACACAAAGGCCCCAACAGGGTTGCTGTCGGGGCCCTTCATAGCCGGGAGTTCGGTTGGTTGCGGGGGAAGGATTTGAACCTTCGACCTTTGGGTTATGAGCCCAACGAGCTACCAGACTGCTCCACCCCGCAGGCGGATACTAGCATACCGGCTGTCCGGCAAGTCAAGGAAAGCGCGGTGGCGGAGACGGCGTTGATTTCCCCCTGACCGCGTGCTAACACAGCCCCATGCGCATCGTCTTCATGGGCACGCCGGAATTCTCCGTCCCCTCGCTCGCGGCGCTGCTGGCCTCGGAGCACAAGGTGGTCGGCGTGGTCACGCAGCCAGATCGTCCGAAGGGGCGAGGGCAGGAACTCGCCGAATCTCCCATCAAGCAGCTCGCCGCACGGCACAAGATTCCGATCCTTCAGCCTCTCAAAATGAAAGACCCGGCGTTTCTGGACGCGCTGGCTTCGTGGAAACCGGACCTGATTGCCGTGACGGCGTTCGGACGCATCCTGCCCAAGATCGTGCTGGATCTTCCTCCGAAGGGCTGCATCAATGTGCATGCCTCGCTCCTGCCCAAATACCGCGGCGCCGGGCCGATCCAGTGGGCCCTTATCAGGGGCGAGCGTGAAACCGGCATCACGACCATGCTCATGGACGAAGGCATGGACACGGGCGCGATCTTGCTCCAAGAAAAAATCCCGATCACGCCGGACGAGACGGCTGGAACCCTGTCGTCGAAACTTGCGGAGGTCGGGGGGCGCCTGCTGATTGAAACCATCGCGCGGTTGGAGAAGGGCACGGTCGCGCCCCAACCACAGGATTCGAGCCGGGCGACCATGGCGCCGCTCCTCAAGAAGGAAGACGGCCTGCTCGATTGGACGATGCCGGCGCCCGACCTGGCCAACCGCGTACGTGGGTTGTCCCCATGGCCAGGCGCCCATACCTACCTTGGAGAAGATCGCTGGGTGATCTGGAAAGCCGAGGCCCTCGATCGACCAACGACCGCGGTGCCTCCTGGGACAATCATGGATGTCACGAAAGAGGGGCTGTTGGTCGCGACCGGTACCGGCGTGCTCCGCATCGTGGAATTCCAGCCGGCCAACAGTCGCCGGATGTCAGTACTGCAATATCTGGCCGGCCACACGCTCGCTCCCGGCATGTGGCTTGGCCCTCCTCCCACCGCTGCCGCATGAAACCCTTGCCAGGGGCGAGAGCTGTCGCGCTGGACGCCCTCCTGTCGGTCGAGCGCACCGGGATTTTTGCCGATGAAGCCCTGGACCATTATATAAGCCGGAGCCATCTTGACAGCCGCGACCGGGCCCTGGCGCTTGAACTGGTCTACGGCGTCCTCCGCCGTCAAAACACGCTCGACTGGCGGCTGGACCATGTCGCGACAAAGTCCATGGCCAAACTGCCGGCCCGCGTCCGCATGGCGTTGCGACTCGGCGCCTATCAATTGCTCCATCTGGACAGGATTCCTCCCTCTGCCGCCGTCAACGAATCCGTGGCCTTGATCAAAGCCGACAGCCCCGGTCACTGGCCCGGCTTCGTGAACGCCGTCCTGCGGGCCCTGATCCGCGAACCCGCTCCGCCATGGCCCGTTCGAGAGGCCGATCCCATGCAGGCCCTGTCGGTCCGGCATGCTTGTCCTTCGTGGCTGGCCAAACGGTGGCTTGCGCGGTTCGGCATCCAGGATGCGGAATCCCTCTGCCGGTCCACGACGGAGATTCCTCCCCTGACGATCCGCGTGAACACGCTACGAACGACTCGAGACATTCTGGCATCCCAACTCTCAGCATCTGGTTGCGTGGTCGCACCGACCAGGATCAGTCCGGTCGGATTGATCCTGGATAAATCCGGATCTGTGGCAGACCTGCCGTTGTTTCGCGACGGGGTGTTTTACGTCGAGGACGAGGCCGCGCAACTGATCGCGCCGATCCTCGATCCGCAACCGGGCGAGTCGGTGCTGGATGCCTGCGCTGCGCCGGGAGGAAAAACGACGCATCTGGCCGCGCTGATGCAGAACCGTGGAGAAATCATCGCCGTCGATCAAAGCGCCGCCCGCCTGCGCCTGCTCGAAGACAATTGCAAACGACTCGGCATCGGCATCGTTCGAACGATCAGGACCGATGCGGCGGCGTCACGCTCGAAGGATCTGCGCGGCCCCTTCGACCGCATCCTGGTGGATGCGCCCTGCAGCGGGCTCGGGGTCCTGCGGCGTCATCCCGAAGGCAAATGGCGGAAGGAAGCGGAGGCGTTGACGCAGCACCAGATGCTCCAGCGCCGGTTGCTCGAGCAGGCTGCCGATCGCTTGCGGCCCGGCGGGGTCCTCGTCTATAGTACCTGCTCGAGCGAACCGGAAGAAAATGAACAGGTGATCGACCAATTCTGCAGCGCGCACAGGGAGTCTCACCGGGAATCCGTCGCGCCGTGGCTGCCCAGCCAAGGCTCCTCGCTCGTGACAGCCCAGGGCGATTTGTCCACTGTGAACAACGACGACTCCATGGATCTGTTTTTTGCCGCCCGGCTTCGAAAGGCTTCGTGATGGCCAGGTCCACCGTTCGCATCGCGCCCTCCATCCTCTCGGCGGACTTCGCACGTCTGGCCGACGAAGTCGCGCGCGTGGAAGCCGGCGGCGCCGACCTGTTGCACGTGGACGTCATGGACGGCCATTTCGTGCCCAACCTGACGGTCGGCCCCCCGATCGTCGAGGCGCTCCGCAAGGTGACGAAACTGCCGCTGGACGTCCATCTGATGATCACGAACGCCGACGCCTACATCAAGGAATTCGCCGACGCGGGCGCCGATTATCTGACGGTGCACGTGGAAGCCTGCCCGCACCTCCATCGCACGGTTCAGGCCATCAAGGAGCGCGGCGTGAAGGCCGGCGTGACCTTGAATCCGGCCACGCCGATCGGATCCGTGGAGGCGATCCTCCCCGATGCGGATCTGTTATTGATCATGTCCGTCAATCCGGGCTTCGGCGGCCAATCCTTCATTCCTTCGTCGCTGCAGAAAATTTCCCAGGCGCGGGCGATGATCGGGCGCGCGGGCAGCCGCGCGCTGCTGGAGGTGGACGGCGGCGTCAAGGTCGAGAACGCTGCCCAGATCGTCGCGGCCGGCGCGGACATCCTCGTTTCCGGCTCCGCCATCTTTTCCAGCAAGGATTACAGGGCGACGATCGCCGCCATGAAGCAGGCCGGACAATCGCCCGCCAAGACCGGCCGGACTGCCGCGAAACGCTGACCCGGATCAACGGTGGACATTTCCTCCCTCATCAGCAGCCTGCATCCCCTCGAGATCAAGGTGCTCCTGGCGCTCCGCGAGGCGCAGAGCCGGGGGCCGCTCAAGGAACAGCAGCTCGAACAATCGGCGGCACTCGAACCATCCCAGCTCAGCATGGCGGTCGAGTGGCTGCTGGCCAAATCGCTGGTGAGCGTGGCATCGGAGAAAAGGACTCCGATCGTCTCCCTGACCAAACTCGGCGCCCAGTATTTCGAAAAGTATGCGCCGATCGAACGCATCCTCTCGAGGGTCCGCAAGGCGGGCGAAACCGGCAAGCGGCTGACGATCCAGGACCTGCAATTCCAGGAAGGACTCGAACCGACCGAAGTCAGCGGCGCCGTCGGGTGTCTGAAAAAGGAAGGCGCGATCCGGATCGTCGCCGGCGGGCACGTCGAATCCACGGGAGGGCCGAGCCTCACGACGGAGGCGCTCCGCGAGTTGCTGAAACAGCTCCATGGCACGCCGCGCGATCTGCAGGCCTTCCAGGAACCGATGCGCCGCGTCATCGAGCAGTATGCCGTCAAGCGGGGAAACGCCGATGAGCCGTTCCGCATCGACGATCATGTCGAACGGACCTATGCCCTGACACCCGACGGCCACAGCGCCGCGGACACGCTCGTCCAGCAGGGCGTGGCCGACGAGGTGTCGCAGCTGTCTCCCGAGTTGTTGAAGGACGGCAGTTGGCGGACGAAGCGGTTCCGGAAATACACGATCAGCCTGCGGGCACCCCGCATCGCGTCCGGCAAGCGCCACCCCTACCGCGAATTCCTCGACCGCGTGAAGACCAAGCTGGTCAGCATGGGGTTTCAGGAAATGCGCGCCTCGCTGATCGAAACCGAATTCTGGAACATGGACGCCCTCTACATGCCGCAGTTCCATCCGGCGCGGGACATCCACGACGTCTATTTCGTCAAGGAGCCGACGCACGCATCGGAAATCGCCGAGCCGTTCTTCTCGCGCGTCGCGGCGGCTCATCGCGACGGCGGCGACACCGGCTCCACCGGATGGGGTTACGACTTCAACGAGGAGCGGGCGCGACGCCTGGTCCTGAGAAGCCAGGGCACCGCCGTCTCGGCGCGCACGCTGGCGTCGGGGGCGAACGTTCCGGGCAAGTATTTCTCCATTGCGCGCTGCTTCCGCTACGACCAGGTGGACGCCACGCACGCGACGGATTTCTTCCAGGTCGAGGGCATCGTCCTGGGCAAGGACATCAATTTCAGAACTTTGTTAGGGCTGCTCGAATTGTTCGCACGCGAGGTCGCGCAGGCGAAGGAAATCAAATTCCTCCCGGCCTATTTCCCCTTCACCGAGCCCTCCGTGGAACTCCACGTGCAGCACCCGCGGCTCGGCTGGATGGAACTGGGCGGGGCCGGCCTGTTCCGTCCCGAGGTGACCAGGCCGCTGGGCGTGGATGTGCCGGTGATCGCCTGGGGGCTTGGATTGGACCGCATGGCCATGGTTGCGCTTGGCATCCATGACATCCGCGACCTGTTCTCCGGAGATTTGGAAATGCTCCGCACGACGAGAGGAAGGTTCTAGAACGGTTCGTCTGGTTTGTCTGGTTCATCTGGTTCGAACCAAATAAACCAGAAAAACGAAACAAACCTGCGCACAAGAATATGCCGACGATCTCCATCAACCTGAAGGATTTCTCGCAGCTCCTCGGCCAAAGCCATGGAACGGTCACGGCCGAGCGGATCGAGTCCTGGCTGCCGCTGGTCAAGGGCGAGCTGAAGGACCACGACGACACCACCGGCGAATTGCGGATCGAATTGCAAGACAGCAACCGGCCGGATCTCTGGTCCTGCGAAGGGATTGCCCGGCAGATCCGGCTCTCGCTGGCCGGCAAGGGTTCGGCCTATCCCTTCTTCAAGCCGAAACGTCCGACGAAGCGCCTGATGGTGTCGCCCGGGCTGGAGCCGATCCGCCCCTACGTCGCCGCCTGCACCGCCGTCGGCTACCGCGTGACCGGCGAGGGCCTCACCCAGTTGATCCAGATGCAGGAGAAACTGGCCGACATCTTTGGACGCAAGCGCCGCACCGTCTCGATCGGGCTCTATCGGCTCCCCGGCATCGTCTTTCCGGTGACCTATACGCTGGTCAAGCCGGATGAAGCCCGGTTCACGCCGCTGGGATTCGATGAACCGATGTCGGTGGGTGAAATTCTCTCGGTCCATCCGAAAGGCGTGGAATATGGTCCGATTGTGGCCGGCCACGACCGCGTGCCGCTGTTGCGGGACGCGGAAGGCCAGATCCTGTCGCTGCCGCCGGTCATCAACAGCCGCGAGATCGGCGAAATCCGGATCGGCGACGCCGAATTGTTCGTGGAGGTGACCGGGACCGATCTGCTTATGGTGGTGCTGACGCTCAACATCTTGGCCGCCAACCTAGCGGACCGCGGGGCGTCCATCGAACCGATTGAGATCGTCTACCCCTCGGCCACGACGCTGGGGAAAACCGTGCGCACCCCGCTGGACTTCTCGCAGGCCCGGCCCATTCCCGTGAAAACCATCGAGACGGCTCTGGGGCAGTCGTTCGGCGCGACGTCCATCGCCCGCGCCCTGACGGCTTACGGCTACCGCGTCAAGCCGTCCCGCGAAACGGTCATCGTGAAATTGCCTCCGTACCGGAACGATCTGATGCATGCCGTGGACGTGGTTGAAGACGTGGCGATCAGCCGCGGGTACGGCCAGTTTACGCCGATCATGCCGTCCCAATTTACGGTGGGCGGCCTCTCGCGTGTGGAGCAGGTGTCGGACCGGATCAGGGATTTGATGATCGGGCTGGGCTTTCAGGAGATCATTTCGAACATTCTGATGTCCCGGCAGGATCTCTGCGACCGCATGCGCCTGGGCACGACCGACTGGAGCCGGCTCGTCGAGGTCGACAACGCCATGTCGCAAAGCTTCTCCTGCCTGCGGCAATGGATCACGCCGTCGCTGCTTCGCGTGGAATCGGCGTCGACGCGTGTATTTTATCCGCACCGGGTGTTCGAAGTCGGCGAGATTGCCGTCCCCGACCAGGCTGATGCGCAGGGCGCGCGCACGGTGATGGCGCTGGGCGCGTGCATCGCCCATGCCGGCGCGAACTTTTCCGAGATTCATTCCTGTCTGGATTTGCTGCTGTTCTATCTGGATTATCCCTACACGCTCGAACCGGTGGCACATCCGTCGTTCCTTGAGGGACGGGCCGGACGGATTCTTTCAAGCGGCCGCCCTGTCGGACTGATCGGAGAACTGCACCCGGAAGTGCTGGAGCAGTGGCAGATCGGAATGCCCTGCGCGGTCTTCGAACTGGAAGTGGACCAGCTCGCGGGAAAATAGTGCTGAGCGTCTACTCTGCGCTCAGCACTATTCAATAAACTGCCTGTCAGGCTGTCGCCGCCTGCTTGGCCATCGCGGCCAGCTTTTCGAACCCCGTCGGGTCGTGGATCGCCATTTCGGAGAGCACCTTCCGATCCAGCGTCACATGAGCCTTCTTGAGCGCGTTGATGAACCGGCCGTACGTCAGGCCATGTGCCCGCACCGCCGCATTGATCCGCGCCACCCAGAGACTGCGAAAATCCCGCTTGCGCAGCCGTCGGCCGGCATAGGCATAGGCCTGGCCCTTGTCGACCGACTCGGTCGCGCTGCGGAAGAGCTTGCTCTTGGCGCCAAATTGGCCCTTCGCCAGTTTAATCCGTTTTTTCCGTCGACGTCTGGTCTTATAACCGCCCTTTACGCGTGGCATGGCTTCTCCTTGTTGGCTGCTTGCTGTTAGTTGTTATATGGTGTGAGCCGCTTGACGGCCATGGTCATGGCCCGATCCACGATGACGTTGCCCGACAACCGACGCTTCCGGTTGCTGGCCTTGCTGGTCAGCAGGTGCCGGCGGCCGGCCTTCTTCCGTACGATCTTCCCGCTGCCCGTACGCTGAAACCGCTTCTTCACTCCGCTGTGCGTCTTCATTTTTGGCATCGCTGTCGTCCTTTCCTGCTCCGTTGAACTATTTGGGAGCGACCACCATGATCAGGCTGCGGCCTTCCATGCGGGGCGCGTACTCGATCGTCCCCACCGGCGTCAGCTCCGCAATCACGTTGCTCATGACCGTGCGTCCCATTTCCTGGTTCGCCATCTCGCGCCCCCGGAAGGTCAGCGTGACCTTCGTCTTGTTGCCGTCCTCCAGAAAACCCTTGATCTGCCGGATCTTGATCTCCAGATCGTGCTTGTCGGTCCTCGGCCGCAGCTTGATTTCCTTGACCTGCGTGGATTTCTGGTGCCGGCGGCTCTGATGTTCCTTCTTCTGCAACTCGAACTTGTATTTGCCGTAATCCATGATCCGGCAGACGGGCGGCTGCGAGGTCGGCGCCACTTCAACCAGATCGTAACCCGATTCCTGGGCCTTTCGAAAGGCATCCGGCGTCGGCATGACGCCCAACTGCTCGCCGTCCGCCCCGATGACCCGGACCTGCGGAATCCGGATTTCACGATTCACTCTCAATTTAACGATAGATCACCTCTGGGTAACTGGTTTAAGACGCCGACACCGCCTGGACGGTGTCCTTCCTCAACAAGTCCAGCACGGCCGGCACCGGCATACTACCCAAGTCCGCCTTGCTCCGTCCACGCACCGACACGGTGCCGCCCTGCATTTCACGGTCTCCGACGACCAGCATGAAGGGGATCTTGGCCTTCTCCGCCTCGCGGATTTTGAACCCAATCTTCTCGTTGCGCAAGTCGGCGTCGGCCCGGAAGCCGGCCGCGCGCAACTGCGACACCACCGTCTCGGCATAGGCCTGCTGCTTGTCGGTGATGGACAGGACGATCGCCTGCACCGGCGCCAGCCACGTGGGGAAGGCGCCCGCATAGTGCTCGACGAGGATCCCGAAAAACCGCTCGATCGAGCCCATCAGCGCCCGGTGGATCATGATCGGCTGGTGCGATTTGCCGTCTTCGCCGGTGTAGGCCAGCTCGAACCGCTCCGGATTGTTGAAATCCACCTGGATGGTCGAGCACTGCCAGGACCGGCCCAGCACGTCCTTGATCTTGATATCGATCTTGGGCCCGTAGAAAACGCCTTCGCCCGGATCGATTTCGTAGGCGACTCCGCGGCCTTTCAGCGCCGCCTCCAGCGCGTTCGTGGCCTGCGCCCAGTTCTCGGCCGAGCCGACGGCTTTTTCCGGTTTCGTCGACACGTAGACCTCGAACTCGGTGAACCCGAAGGTCCGCAGAATAAAGAAGGTGAAGTCGAGCACGCGGCTCACTTCGGATTCGATCTGATCCGGCCGGCAAAACAGATGCGCGTCGTCCTGCGTGAACCCGCGCACGCGCAGGAGGCCGTGCAGCACACCCGTGCGCTCGTAGCGATACACGGTCCCGAGTTCGCCATAGCGGATGGGCAGGTCGCGATAGCTGCGCAAGTGCGACTTGTAGATCATGATGTGGAAGGGACAGTTCATCGGCTTGAGCTGGTACTCGCTGTTTTCCACCTTCATGGTCGCGAACATGTTGTCGCGGTAGTAGTCCACGTGGCCGCTGGTCTTCCACAGATCGAGCCGCGCGACGTGCGGCGAGTACACCAATTCGTACCCGCTCTTGAGATGCTGCTCGCGCCAGAAATTTTCGATGAGGAGCCGCACCAGCGAGCCTTTCGGATGCCACAGAATCAATCCGGGCCCGATCTCGTCCTGGGTTGTGAAGAGATCCAGTTCCTTGCCCAGCTTGCGGTGGTCGCGGCGCTTGATCTCCTCCAGCTTGTCCAGATGCGCCTTCAGCGCTTCCTTGCTCGGGAACGATGTGCCGTAAATGCGCTGCAGCATCGGATTGCGTTCGTCGCCGCGCCAGTAGGCTCCCGCACTCGAGAGCAGCTTGAAGGCCCCGACGTAGCCCGTGCTCGGCAGATGCGGCCCTTCGCAGATGTCGATAAAATCGCCCTGCTGGTAGAGCGAAATCACCGGATCCGTGATCATCGTCTCGATGATTTCCGTCTTGTAGGCTTCGCCCCGGTCCTTGCTGAGCCGGACCGCCTCGGCGCGCGGCATTTCCATGCGCGTGATCGGCAGGTTGCGCCTGATGATCTCCAGCGCGCGGGCCTCGATCTGTTCCAAATCCTCGGGCGTGAACGGACGGTCGAAGGCAAAGTCGTAGTAGAACCCTTCCTCGATCGCCGGGCCGATCGTCAGTTGGGCCGACGGGAACAATTCCTTCACAGCCTGGGCCATGATATGGGTGCTGGTGTGGCGGTAGACGTCCTTGCCGTCCGGCGAATCGAACGTCACTGCCTCCAGCGACGCATCGGCCGTCAGCACGGTGGACAGATCTCTCGCGATACCGTTGACCTTGACGGCCAGGACGTCCCGCTTCAACGACTTGCCGCCCAGCGCATCGGCCGCCGTGCTGCCGGCCTTCACAGGCTTGCGGGTCCCGTCCGGAAGGGTCACCTGAATGTCCTGTGTGCCCATCGTCCTTCCAAAAAAAGAAAAGGCATCGGCGGTCGATGCCTTGCGGTGTATGGTAGGCGCGGACGGTCTTGAACCGTCGACCTCTACCGTGTCAAGGTAGCGCTCTCCCCCTGAGCTACGCGCCTATCGTCCGTGGCCATGCTAATCCAGCCCTGTCCGGGTTGTCAAGACGCGCACCGAGCTAAGATCGCGGAAATAATGAAGAGTTTTCGAGTGCGGACTGAGTGATCGGCACGTCTCAGGTTGAGCCGGTCGCAGCGGCCCGGTGCCGTTTCACCGGGATCCTGAACTCGGTGATTTTCTTCCGCAGGGTATTGCGGTTCATGCCCAGGAGATGCGCGGCCTGGATCTGGTTGCCGTTGGTTTCCTTCAACGCATGGGCAATGAGCGGACGCTCGATCGCCGAGATCAACATGGGATGGAGGTTGCGCGCAGACCCGTTGCGCATCCCCCTGACGAACTCGCCCAGCTTGGATTCGATGATCTCCTCCAGCACGACATCCTGACGCGAACGCGTCAGGAGCCGGCCCGATCCGCTCATCATGGTTTGCAAAATTTCGGCCGAGCGGGCCAGCACGCCGCGCGATCCCATCACGACCATGGTGCGCGAGGGTTCCACCAGCTTCGACATCTCGGCAAACTCCTGCAAGGCACCGCGCCGGGCCTCGATCAGCACGGCGTCAAACCCCTGTTTCAGCGCGGCGCGTGGGATGGACGCGACGTCCCTGGCCACGGTGAGCATGAGGTCCGTGAGCGTGCGCTGAATTTTTTCGTGGAGCTCGTGGTCGCCGCTGAGCAGGAGGACGCTGAAGGTGAACGATCGCATGAGCGCGTGTCTGTTCCAAAAAAAAAGAGGTGCGGAGTATCTACCAAGGCCAACGGCTTGTCAATCGTGTCGCGAGCGATGTTGTCGTGACTGCAACCTGAATGCCATTCTTTTTCTACCACCTGTCGAGTTTCCTTCGCGCACAACACAATTTTTGGGGTGCTTTCGGAAAAGAAAATATTTTTTTGAAGGCGCCTGACGTCATTTTCCTGCACTATCCCGTGCCTTGTTTCCAGTTTTGCCGCCCTTCCCGCTGTTCCGCGGAAAGTATTTCACGCGCTTTCAGGATGAATAAGAACGACATCGACATGGCCTCCCGTTTCGAACTCCATCATGGTCCTTCGATGCCGGATTTTATCTGCTCGGCCGGAACTGAAGAAGCCTTGACAGGAAGACCCTGAAGTTTGTATAAAGATGCATCGTGATTTATTTCCTATCGGAATAGTAGGGAATAGATGAGGGTTTCGCTGAAAGCGACATACGGGATCATGGCCGCCCTTGATCTGGCTCTTCAGAATGGGACGGCTCCTGTCCAGGCCAAGGCCATCGCAAAACGGCAGGCGATTCCGCTGCGTTTTCTCGAGCAGGTCCTGCACGCGATGAAGCAGGGGGGGCTTGTCGAGAGCGTGCGCGGGGCGCAGGGCGGATACACGCTGGGGAAACAGCCGGCGGAGGTTTCGCTGGCCGAAATCGTCGAGGCGCTGGATGGTCCGCTCTCGCCAGGCACACCGCGAGGATCCGCCGCGCGGCGGCTGCGCGGCCAGTTGAAACCGGATGCGCTGCTGGCGGATGTCTGGGAGCGGGTACACCAGGCTGAACTCAGCGTGCTGGGTACTGTGACGCTGAAGGATCTGGCCGAACGCCAGGAGCAGCTCGACCAGAAACGCACACTCATGTACCACATTTAAGAGGCCGACCATGACGCCCCCGAATACCGCTCAGTCGATTGAGGTCAAGACGTCGCCGATTCCGCAGCACATCCTCGACGAAATCGAGGGCTTCGAGGAGGAGGCGCGGAAGATGCTGGCCGGCGACGTGTCGGTGGACATCTTCAAGCCCTTCCGCCTGCAGCACGGGATTTACGGCCAGCGCCAGCCCGGCGTGAACATGGTCCGGATCAAGATTCCCTTCGGCGGGCTCACGGCCAACCAGTTGCGCCGGATCGCCGAAATGGCCGACACCTACGCCACCGGTGTCGGGCACGTCACCACGCGGCAGGACATCCAGCTGCATTTCGCGCCGCTGAAAGATGTCGGCACGATCATGCGCGGGCTGGCAGAAGTGGACCTGACCACCCGCGAGGCCTGTGCCAACACGGTCCGCAACGTCACGGCCTGCCACCTGGCCGGCATCTGCCAGGGCGAGGTCTTCGACGTGACGGCCTATGCCAAGACGGTCGCGCTGCACCTGCTGCGCAACACGCTGAATCAGAGCCTGCCGAGAAAGTTCAAGATCGCCTTCTCCGGCTGCCGCCACGACTGCGCGTTGACGCCGATTCACGACATCGGCCTGCTGGCCGCGAAGCGCGACGACGGAACGATCGGCTTCCGCATGGTGGTCGGCGGCGGGCTGGGCTCGGCCCCGCGCATCGCGCAGGTGCTGCGCGAATTCGTGCCGATGAACGAATTGATCCCGACCATCGAGGCCGTGATCAAGGTGTTCGACACGCTCGGCAACCGCAAGAACCGCCACAAGGCACGGATGAAGTTCGTCATCGAGAAGCTGGGCTTCGACGAATTCAAGCGCCGGTGGGAAGAGGCCTATGCAGGGATGGGCTACGCGCGCCCCGATCACGCCCCGATCAAGCTCCTGACGCACCGGGACGACGCGACGCCGCTCATCATGCCGGCATCGGTCAAGTCGAACGGCGGCAACGGTTCTGGGAACGGGCAGGGTTCGATCGGGCACGAGACGCCGTTCCAGATGTGGAAGCGGACCAATGTCATCGCGCAGAAACAGGCCGGCTACGCGGCGGTCGTGATCAAGCTTCCGATGGGCGATCTGACGTCGCAGCAAATGTTCGCGGTGGCCGACCTGGCTGAACGCTATTCCAACGGGAATCTCCGTACCACGATCAATCAAAACCTGATCATCCGCTGGGTGCCGGAGAACAAGCTGGCCGCCTTCTACGACGACCTGGTGCCGATCGCGCTGGCCGATCCAGGCGCCGAACTGGTTGAGGACATCATTGCCTGCCCCGGCACCGATACCTGCGGCCTCGGCATCACCTCGTCGAAGGGCATGGCCCGCGCCATGGCGGAGATTTTCCCGCCGGGCCGCGTGCCGGAAGATCTGAAAGACGTGAGCGTCAAGATCAGCGGCTGCCATAATTCATGCGCGCAACATCATATTGCCACGATCGGGCTGCACGGCGTGGGCAAACGCATGGGGGAGCGGGTGGCCCCCTTCTACGAGCTGCACCTCGGCGGGCGCGTGAACGGCACGGCCAAGATCGGCCAGATGACGGTCAAGCTGCCGGCGCGAAAAGTCCCCGAGGCAATCTCGCATCTGGTGTCCGTCTACCGACGCGACAGAAAAACAGGCGAGAGCCTGCCGTCCTTTATCGATCGAGTGGGAAAGGTGGTTTTGAAGGAAGAACTGATCCCCTACACGATCGCGCCGACCTTCGAGGAGGACCCGACCTTCTACTATGACTGGGAAGGCGACGAGCCCTTCATCACAGAGGACCTCGGCCCGGGCGAATGCGCCGGCGGCGCACTGGAGATGATGGGGGATCGGATTCTCGAAGCGGAGCAGGAGCTTTATCAAGGAAAGCTCCTGCTGGACAAGCATCAATATTCCGTGTCTGTGAACAAGGCCTACCGCGCGGTGCTGGCGGCAGCCAAGGCCCTGCTCGTCACCGAGGGGCTGGATCCGTCGACGGACGCGGAGACCTTCGGCGAGTTCGAGCAGCGCATCGCCGTCAAGGGCGTGGTGTCCGCCTCGTATCGCGACCTCTCCGCGCAGTTCGACAACCTTGGCCCGAAGGACACGACGCAGCCGTTCGCCCAGGCCAAGATGGATTTCGCGCGCGGGTTCGTCCAGATCTGCAAGACGGCAATCGACCAGGTCGGCAAGGACCTCAAGCTGAAGTCGGCCGAAGCAGTCACCGAGCCGGCGAAGCCCGCTTCGGCTCCGGCGGCGAAACCGGTCGCAGCGCAGTCAACGACCGGCGCGCCGGTCTATGACCTGCGCGGCGTGGCCTGCCCGCTGAACTACGTGAAGACGAAGCTGAAGCTTGAAATGATGGACGCGGGCGAACAGTTGGAGGTCTGGCTGGACGCGGGCGAGCCGATCAAAAACGTGCCGATGAGCCTCCGGAACGACGGGCACAAGATTCTGCTCGAAGAACCGCTGGAGGCGGAGAAGGCCCACTTCAAAGTGCTGGTGGAGAAAGTCGAAGGCTGATGTCGTGACAACCCCGGTTCAACAGAACGTGCGGCCGACAGACGAGGCGCTGAAGGCGCTGAACCTGTCCTTCGAGCCGAAGCAGCCGCAGGACGTCCTGGCCTATGCGCTGGAACGATACGCTCCCAATATTGTGCTGGCCTGCAGCTTCGGCGCCGAAGACGTCGTGCTCGTGGACATGATCCACAAGATCAACCCGCGCACGAGGCTGTTCTATCTGGACACGGATTTTCTGTTCAAGGAAACGCACGAGGTGAAAGAGCGCCTGATTGCGCGGTACGGCCTCAAGCCGGAGCAGGTCATCCAGGTGAAGTCGCTCCTGACGCCAGAGCAGCAGGCGGCGCAGCACGGCGAGGCCCTCTGGTCGCGCAACCCGGATCACTGCTGCCAGTTGCGCAAGATCGAACCGCTCGCTCGCGTGCTGAGCGGCTACGCGGCCTGGATCACCGGCATCCGTCGGGACCAGGCCCCGACGCGCGCGAACGCGGGATTGATCGAATGGGATCAGAAGTTCAATCTGGTGAAATTCAACCCGTTGGCCAAATGGACATCGGCAGACGTGTGGACCTATATCAAGGTACATGACGTACCGTACAACGAACTACACGACCGCCACTATCCCAGCATCGGCTGCACGCACTGCACCGCGCCGGTGATGCCGGGCGAGGATCCCCGTTCGGGCCGGTGGAAGAACTTCGCCAAGACCGAGTGCGGGCTTCACAAATAATTTTCGAACAGCGCATGGACGATCTAAACATGAGCATGCAGGAATTTATTGCAAAAATCGGGGCCGGCCAGAAAGCGTCCAAGGACCTGACGTGGGAAGAGGCCAAGCAGGCGATGCGCCTGCTGATCGAGGGACAGGCGACGCCCGCCCAGATCGGCGCGTTCCTGCTCGCCATGCGCTTCAAAATGGAGTCGGTCACCGAACTGGCCTCATTCACGTCGACCGCGCGCACCTATGCCTCACCGCTTCCGGTTCCCGAAGGCCTTGCCCTCGTGGATCTGCCGGTCTATGCGGGCAAGCAGGACACGTTTCACTCGTCCATTGGAGCCGTCGTCGTTGCGGCGGCGGGCGGGGCGGCGATCCTCATGCACGGGCACGACATCATTCCGCACCGGCCGGGCCCGGCCGGCGTGCTTACGAAACTCGGCATCCCGATCGAATTGTCCCCGAAGCAGGCGGCTGATGAATTGGCGGCCAGGGGCTTCGCCTACCTCGACATGGCGCTCTACCATCCGCCGGTCGCCAAATTTCTCGACCTGCGCCTAGAGCTCGGCGTCCGCAATCTGTTCCATCCTGTGGCCCGGATGCTCAATCCAGCCCGCGCCAAGGCCCAGATCATCGGCCTGACGCACCCGCCCTACTTCGAGAAGACGGCGGAAGCCCTTGCGATGCTCGGCTGCCAGCAGGCGCTGATCCTCCGCGGCGTGGAGGGCAGCCCCGAACTCTCGCTCGCCGCCGCGACCAAGGCCCTGGAACTGCGCGGCGAGCGGATTACGCCGATGACGCTGCATCCCAAGGACGCGGGCCTTCCCGCCGGAACTCACCAGCCGATGGCGGGTTTTCCTCCCGGGCAGGCCGATCGGGAAGCGGATCTTCTAAGAAAAATCCTGACGAACCAGATTCGCGGCGGCCAGCGCGATTGGGTGCTCCTGAACGCGGCCATGCTGCTCTATGCCTCGGGCAAAGCGACGACCTTCGCCGGTGGCGCGAAGCAGGCCCAGCAGGCGCTCGACTCGGGCGACGCGGCGAAGAAACTCTCCGAATTGGCCACGGAGGTGCCGGTTGCATGAAGCACCTGCGTCAGCTCGAAGATCAAAGCGTTTACATTCTGAGGGAGGCCTATAAGAATTTCGACAACCTCGCCATGCTCTGGTCCATGGGTAAGGATTCGACGGTGTTGCTCTGGCTCGCGCGCAAGGCCTTCTTCGGCCACGTGCCGTTTCCGCTGCTGCACGTGGATACCAGCTACAAGATTCCCGCGATGATCGAGTATCGGGACCGGCTGGCTGCCGAATGGCGGCTGAATCTGGTTGTCGGCCAGAACAAGGAGGCGCTGGCTGCCGGCATGAATCACGAGAAAGGCCGCGTCGAGTGCTGCACGGCCCTCAAGACCCTGGGGTTGAAGAATCTCGTCGCGGAGAAGGGCTACACCGGCATCATCCTCGGTGTCCGCGCCGACGAGGAAGGCACACGCGCCAAGGAGCGGTACTTCTCGCCGCGCGACAAGCATGGGGACTGGGACTTCCGCGACCAGCCGCCGGAATTATGGGACCAGTTCAAGACCGCGTTCCCGCCCGGGACGCACATTCGCATCCATCCCCTGCTGGATTGGACGGAGATCAACATCTGGGAATACATCAAGCTCGAGAACATTCCCTTCATCGATCTCTATCTGGACAAGGGCACCGGGATGCGCTACCGCAGCCTGGGCTGCGCGCCCTGCACATTCCCCATCAAGTCCACGGCGAAGACCGTGGACGAGATCATCGAGGAGCTGCGCCACACGAACGTCGCAGAACGGTCAGGCCGCGCGCAGGACGAGGGCCGCGGGATGGAGCTGCTCCGAAAAGACGGGTACATGTAAGCGATGGCCACGAAGACGCAAGCGGAAACAGTTACCAAGCCGAACGAGACGATGCAGATCGTCATCGTCGGCCACGTGGACCACGGCAAGTCCACGCTGCTGGGGCGGCTCTATGCCGACACCGGCTCGCTTCCGGAAGGCAAGATCGAGAAGGTCCAGGCCATCTGCCGCCAGCAGGGCAAGGAGTTCGAATACGCGTTCCTGTTCGATGCCTTTCTGGAGGAACAGGAACAGGGCATCACCATCGATACGGCCCGCACCTTCTTCATCTGGAACAACCGGCAGTACATTATTATCGACGCGCCGGGGCACAAGGAATTCCTCAAGAACATGGTGTCGGGCGCGGCGCGCGCGGAAGCGGCGCTCTTATTGATCGACGCGCTGGAGGGCGTGAAGGAGCAGTCCAAGAAGCACGGTTATTTATTGTCCGTGCTGGGCGTGAAGCAGGTGGCGGTGGTCGTCAACAAGATGGACCTCGTCGGCTACCGGCAGGACGTCTTTGCCGGCATCGAAAAGGAATACCGCGAATTCCTGAGCCAATTCAAGGTGACGCCCGCGCAGATGATCCCGGTGAGCGCCAAGTTCGGCGAGAATATCGCGACGCGCAGCACGCATATGCCCTGGTACAAGGGCCCGACCGTGCTGGACGCGCTCGGCCTGTTCAAGAAGGAATCGGCGCGCGCCGAGCAGACGCTGCGGTTTCCGGTGCAGGACGTCTACAAGTTCGATGCGCGCCGGATCATCGCCGGACGCATCACGGCGGGCCGCGTGAAGGTCGGCGATCGCCTGGTCTTCTCCCCGTCGAACAAGAGCGCCGTCGTGCAGACGATCGAGGCCTTCAACATCGAGCCGTCGCCCACCGAGGCCCACGCGGGGCAGTCGGTCGGGGTCACGCTGGACGAGCAGATCTTTATCGAACGCGGTGAAATTGCCTCGCATCAGGATGCCATTCCTCTGGTCTCCACCGCCTTTCGTGCCAACCTGTTCTGGCTGGGGCGGCATCCTCTGGAGCAGGGACGGAAATACGTGCTCCGGCTGGCCACGCGTGAGGTGGACTGCCAGGCGACGATCATCCACCGGATCGTGGACGCGTCAGATTTGAACCTGCAGCAAGGCGGCACTACTGTCGGCAGAAACCAGGTGGCGGAAGTTACCTTCCGGACCAAGGCCCCCATTTCCTTCGACCTGTCGTCATCGTTCGAAGCCACAGGCCGGTTCGTCGTGGTCGACGAGTACGACATCGCCGGCGGCGGCATCATCACGGAACTGGTCCGCGATGAACAGGAATTCTTGCGAGACGAAGCGCGCAAGCGCGACTTCGCCTGGGTCAAGGGTGAAGTGGGTGCCGAGGCGCGGGCACAATACTATGGTCACCGGGCAGCCATCGTGCTGCTCACGGGCGGCGAGCACACGGGCAAATCCTTCCTGGCCCGTAAATTGGAGTCGTTGCTGGTGGCGGAGGGACGTCATGCCTATCTATTAGATGGTGAGAACCTCCGGCGCGGACTCGACGCCGACCTGGGCGAAGCCGACACCAAGGAAATCGCCCGCCGCTACGGCGAGGTCGCCCGGCTCCTGATCGATACGGGCCTGATCGTCATCTCGACGACCAATCCATTTGGACAGGCGTACCGGCAGGCGCTGCCTTCCATTCGCACGCTGGTCAATCCGGCGCCGGTCATTGCCGTCCACATGAGCAAGTCGCAGGAGGAACCGCCTCCGAACACGGATCTGCAGTTTGCCGGCCCCAAGAACTTCGACGAGGCCGCGAAACAGATCATCGAGGAGCTCAAACGCAAGGGTGTCCTGGCGCAGGCAGTCGGGGTGAGACCCACGTTCCAGTATTCGATCTGAGTGGTTTGACTGCTTTGAAAACGCTGTGTTACGGTTGCTCAGAAAATAGGGGCGTTAATCATGGCCGACAAAAATCTTAAATCGATTCTTGGGAAGCTGCAGTACAGCGACGACGCCAAGGTCGTCCAGCAGATCACCGAGCAGATGAAGCAGGTCCAGGCCCGCATGGCCGGGGTCAAGCACAAGCTCGTGGTCATGAGCGGCAAGGGCGGCGTCGGCAAGAGCATGACGACCGTGAACCTCGCCCTCGCGCTGGCCCGCCTTGGGAACAAAGTCGGCGTGCTGGATGTGGACCTGAACGGTCCCTGCGTGCCGCGCATGCTGGGGATGCACGGCCAGTCGTTGACGGTCACGCCGGAGGGCGCCATCCCGCCGGTCGGGCCATTAGGCATGAAAGTCGCCTCGATGGATTTCTTTCTGGGGGATGCCTCCCCGGTCCGGTGGAAGGGGCCGATGGATCTGAGCCCCGTCTGGCTGGGCCTGATGGAAATGAATGTGATTCGGGAGTTCCTGGCCGACGTCGTCTGGGGCGAATTGGATTATCTGCTGGCCGATCTGCCGCCAGGCGCCGCCGCCGACAAGCCGCCGGTCATCGCCGGATTCATTCCGGATCTGGCCGGGGCCATCGTTGTCACCACGCCGTCGGAAGTGGCCTCGGATGTCGTCCAGAAGTCGGTCGCCTACGCGCGCGACATGGGCATCAAGGTCCTTGGCATGATCGAGAACATGAGCGAATACCGGTGCCCCTCCTGCGGTGTCGAATCGGAACTCTTCGAAGGCGACACCCAGGCCTTGTGCGATGCGCTGAACGTGCCGCTGCTCGGCCGCATTCCCTTCGACCGGACGCTGGCCAAGACCTTCGACAAGGGCGTTCCCCTGCTCGACGCCACCTACCCGACCATCAAGAAATACCAGGAGCTTGCGGAGCGGGTCATCGCCCTCGTGGACTATAAAAAAGTCTTGGCCCAGAAATTGTAAAGTGTTAACGTTCTCCCGGAAAAGTGGCATGGGAGCATGCGAGACCGTGATGCTCAAAAAGGTCTTCCAGCAAGGCCGCAGCGAGCGAAAAGTCGAGGCGTACTCTTTTCCGTACGTTGAGACTTTGAGCGATGCGAGAACGCAGCTGGGAGCCTTTTTCAGCATCACGCATAAGGAGCCGTTATGAAATTCGTGTGTCTGAATTGCGAAACCTACATGACCTTCCAGAAGGTGGAAAAGCCCGCGGAAGGTTCCCTCGGCGTGTTCTTTACCTGCCCCACCTGCAGCGCCAAGTTCTCGATGGTAACCAACCCGGGCGAAACCCAGATGGTCAGTTCCCTGGGCGTGCAGCTCGGCGGCCGCACGGAGGCGGCGCAGCCCTTCGAGATGACCCGCGGCACGCTGAAGGACGAGGCGCAGGCCGGCTCCGGACAGATGGCCGCCTACCTGAACGAGAAAATCCAGGCCGGACAACCCGCCGCAGCTCACGCGTCGGCAGACAAGCCCGCGGCTCCATCCGGTGAAGCCAAGAGCGGAGAAAAAGCAGGCGGCGGATGCCCCTTCTCCGCGATGGTCGCCCAGATGGGCCTCACCGGCTCGGACATGAAAGCCGGGGCAGCCTCCAGTTTCACCTGGTCGCCCGACGCCAAGGAAAAACTGGAGAAGCTCCCCGCCTTCGTGCAGCCGATGGTCAAGGCCAGTGTCGAGGCCTATGCCCGCAAGCACAACTACACGACCATCACGTTGCAGGTCATGGACGATTCCAAGAACGACTCCAACGGCATTGCCTGGGCGAAGGACGCGGAGCAGCGGTTGGAAAACATCCCGGATTTCATCAGGCCCATGGCGAGGCGCGAGGTTGAACGGATCGCCAAGGAGCGCGGCCTGGCAACGGTGACGGCCCAGGTCATGGACGAGGCCAAAGACAAGTTCATGAAGTTCATGTAGCGCATGTCCGGAAGATTCCTCTCCAGCAGGCCCATCCTGACCGGATGGGCCTGTTTCTTGCCGATCGTCCTGCTCCTCGTGATCGCCGGACCGGTGCATGCCCAGCATGCCGACGCGTCGCATGAGGCCGCCCAGAGCCATGGCGGGACGCACGGCAATTCGCATGTGCGGCCCCCCGGTCTTCACTGGGAAGGTTCCGCGGAGGGAGTCGCCTATTCTGATTTCAATCACCATATGGCCGGTATTTTCATACTCCTGGTCGGGCTGACGGAACTCTGGGAAGCTCTGGGAATCGGCCTGCTGGCCTGGTCCCGCTTTCTCCTCCCCGCCGCGCTGTTCGGTGCCGGCGGTTTCTTGCTCATTTGGAGCGACCATGAGGCCTGGCCGGTCGGCACCATGAGCTTGGCCCAGACCCTCTTCGCGGGCGACTGGGAAATATTGCAGCACAAGACCTATGCCCTCCTGCTGTTGAGTGTCGGAATGATCGAAGCGCTCAGATGGCTGGGCCGCCTGCGTCACCTGTTCTGGTACATTCCGTTTCCCGCCTTTGCCATCATCGGTGGACTGATGCTCTTCCTGCACAGTCATGGCGACCATCCCTCGGCGCACCAGATCGCGATGAACCATGCCATCATGGGCACGCTGGCCGTCGCCGCCGGTTTCTGCAAACTCGTGTCGGTGCGAACGACCGCGAAGGGCAACGGCGGTGACGTTCAACGTTGGGAACTGGCCTGGGCCGGCTGCATTCTGCTGGTCGGCCTGTTCCTGCTCTTCTATTCGGAATAGGTGGAGACGATGGGATCCGGCAGCCCGAAGAATCCCACGCTCGCGGGGATCCTCTCCGGCGTCATGCCGGGCCTCGGCCAGTTCTACTGCCGCCAATGGGCGAAGGGAGCGGGATTTCTTGTTGCGGTCTCAGCCGCGGATTTCAGCGCTGACGTTTCGCAAAGCCTGTTCGATTTCCTGCTGAACCGGGCGCTCCCTGCTGACACGACAAAGTTTCTCATCGGCTCGACGGTGATGCTCGCGATCGCCGTCTGGAGCGTCATCGACGCCGTCCGCACAGCGAAGCGCGTGCAGTAGCCGATTCTGCAAGCGCACGAGAATGCAGTCGGCTCGTCCGCCGACTCGCCTATTGCACTGTCTTGGGCACAGCGCATAAAATGAGACGATTCTGTCGTTCCCATCTTTCCTGAAAGTGAGCACGATGCATGGGCGGTCATAGCCACTGGGCGACGATCAAACGGCACAAATCCTCGCAGGACGCCAAGCGCGGAAAAATTTTCACGCGGATCATCCGCGAACTGACCATCGCGGCGCGCTCAGGCGGCGATCCCAACGGCAACCCCCGCCTGCGGCTGGCCATCGCCAAGGCCAAGGAAGCGAACATGCCGGGCGATACGCTGAAGAAAGCGATCCAGCGCGGCACGGGCGAATTGCCGGGCGTGACGTACGAAGAGTTCGCTCTCGAAGGATATGGTCCGGGCGGGACGGCCCTGCTGATCGAGATCACGTCGGACAACCGGAATCGTACTGTTGCCGAGATCCGCAATCTGCTCACGAAGGGCTCGGGGAACATGGCGGAAGCGGGCGCGGTCGCCTGGCAGTTTCATAAAAAAGGCGTGCTGACCGTCGAGCGCGGCAAGGTCGAAGAGGATCACTTGCTTTCGCTGGCATTGGATGCGGGAGCCGAGGACGTGAAGTCCGGTGAGAAGACCTTCGAGATCATCACGTCGCCGCACGATTTCGAGGCCGTCAAGAAAGCGCTCGCCGACGCCAAGATCGAGGCCTCGCTGGCCGAAATTTCCTATGTCCCCCAGAACACGATCAAACTGGAAGAGAAGAACGCCGAGCAGATGCTCAAGCTTATGGAGACGCTGGACGAACACGACGACGTGCAGAAGGTCCATGCGAACTTCGATATTTCGGACGACGTCATGGAGAAAGTTGCCACAGCAGCGGGTTAAACGAACGATATGATCGCCGCGCTTACAGGCCGGCTCGCTTCCAAAGCCCCCTCTCACGTGACACTCGACGTCCAAGGCGTCGGGTACGAAGTGTTCATTCCGCTCAGCACCTTCTACGCGCTCCCGAACCTCAACGAATCCGCTTCGCTCAGCGTCTATACGCACCTCCGGGAGGATGCCATCCAGCTCTATGGTTTTGTCACTGCGCTGGAAAAGGATTCCTTCATCCTGCTGACCGGCATCAGCGGCATCGGGCCGAAACTGGCGCTGAGCGTGCTGTCGGCCTTGAACGTGCCCGATCTCGTCTCGGCCATCCAGGCCGGCGACGTGGAAAAACTCGCCTCCGTCCCCGGCATCGGGAAGAAAACCGCCGCGCGGATTGCGCTCGAATTGAAAGACAAGATCGAGCGCTTGCGCGTGATGCCCGGTCCGGTTCCCCAGGCTGTGAGCGGTCCCTCGGGGCGGCTCCAGGACGACGCCTTGTCGGCCCTGGTCAATCTGGGCTATAAGGCGGCGGACGTGAAAGAAGCGATCACGCGGGCGGTGCAGGCGCGCCCGGAACCGATCCCTCTGACCGAATTGATCCGCGAGGTCTTGAAGGATCTGGCACGGGGGTAACATGAACAAGACCGCGCTCGACATGTCCCTGTTGGTCCGATTGGCCATCGCGACACTGGTGATTGGCCCCTGTCTGCTCGTGCCGCAGGTAACCGTCCCGGAAGACAAAAATGAACCACGCCACCCTAAAACTCTCGTTCCGCGTGAAACCATCGTGGACGAGAAAGACAAGGAGGAACCCGCGATCCCTCTGCTGACATGCGGCAAGTGCCCGGAGGGCTTCGTCAAGACCGCGGTCGCCGTACCTCGCCAGGGGCTTGAACTGGGAGCTAAGTTCGATATGGCGGAGATGTGCCAAGGGCTGTTTAAGAGCGAGGATTCGACGGTGGTGGAGTGCAAGCCGATCGGGAAGCAGAACCAGATGCCGGTCTGCGGCACCTGCCCGCCGGGGTACCAGGAGGTTGGAAGGACGCTTCTCCCCGCCCTCTGTGGAAACGAGGAGGGCGGCCTGAGAACGCAATGCCAGCTTCCGAAGATGGAAGGCGGGATGCCCGATCCCGCCCAGGGCGGCCGAAAGTGCCCGCCGGACTGCGTGGGAAACCTGCCGACAGCAGGACAGGGTAATGTACCGTCCCCGCCAAAAATCCCGTCCATCGAGATCAGAAAAGAAAAACAAGAAGAGTCTCCATGATCAGGCGATCATGTGACCAACTAATGAATTACCACGGAAAGCGATCAGGGATTTGCTAAGAGGAGCACCATGAAGGCATCACAGACGACCGTGCGGAACATGTCTCGGGGGCTGCTCAGCCTGGCGCTCGCAGCGCTGCTGTTCCCGCCGTCCACGGGATGGGCTCAGGAGGACGCGCCCGAGAAACCCAAGACTCCCAGGATGATCTGTGGAAAATGCGAAGAGGGCTATGTCACGACGGGACGGACGACCGATGCGAAGATCTGTCCGGACGATGACCACGCGCTGGTCGAATGCGTGCCCCCGGGAAGGGGCCAGATGTCGGTCTGCGGATCCTGTCCGCCGGGATATAACGAGATTGGCCGCTCGCAGTTGCCCTCGCTCTGCGGCAGCGTCGACGGCGGGTTGAGGACCCAATGCCAGCTTCCCAAACTGGAAGGCGGCATGCCTGATCCGATGCAGGGCGGCAGGCGGTGCCCGCCGGACTGCGCCGGGAATCTACCGTCTGGAATTTCGCCGGGTTCCATTGACCGTCCAGGCAAACTCCCACCTCCCCCAAAGGCCCCGGAGTGACCATGCCGGAAGATCGTCTCGTGACAAGTCAGATGACGGAGGACGAACGCAGCATCGAAGCCACCCTGCGTCCGCAGACCCTGGCTGAGTACGTCGGGCAGGAACGGATGAAGGAATCGCTGCGGGTCTGCATCGAGGCGGCCAGACAGCGCCGCGAAGCCCTCGACCACGCGATTTTCTACGGCCCGCCCGGATTGGGCAAGACCACCATCGCGCACATCATCGCGCATGAAATGGGCGTGGCGATCCGCTCGACCTCGGGCCTGGTGCTGGCCCATGCCGGCGATCTGGCCGCCATCCTCACGAACCTGCAGGAGCACGATGTCCTGTTCATCGATGAAATTCACCGGCTCCCGGCCGCTGTGGAGGAGGCGCTGTATCCGGCGATGGAGGACTTCCAGCTCGACCTCGTGATCGGCCAGGGACCCTCCACACGCACCGTCAAGCTGGACCTGCCGAAATTCACGCTCGTCGGCGCCACGACCCGTGCCGGCTCGCTGACCTCGCCGCTGCGCGAGCGGTTCGGCCTGGTCAACCGCCTGGATTTCTACTCGCCCGACGAACTGACGACGATCGTCACGCGGTCGGCCAAGTTGCTGGAGATTCCCATCGAGGCGGACGGGGCCCGTGAAATCGCAGGACGCGCCCGCGGCACGCCCCGCATCGCCAACCGACTGATCAAGCGCGCGCGCGACTTCGCCCAGATCAAGGCGCAGGGCAGGATCACCAAACAGGTGGCCAAGGATGCGCTGGCCTGGCTGGGCGTGGATGCCGCCGGCTTCGACGACATGGACCGTAAAATCCTCTCGACGATCATCGAAAAATTCGGTGGAGGGCCGGTCGGCGTGGAATCGCTCGCCGCCGCAGTCAACGAGGAAAAGACGACGCTCGAAGACGTGTACGAGCCCTATCTGATTCAATCCGGCTATCTGGAGCGGACGGCCCGAGGCCGGCAGGCCACCCGATTGGCCTTTTCCCATTTCGGCAAGCAGAAAGACCTGCTTCCGTAAACTGCGCTCCAACAATTCTGTTATCCACACCCGGATCACATCGCCAATTTCACAATAAAAGTCTGCCTCTCTCGAGTCTCCTGGAGAGTTCCATCCCCTTGATATTCCTTGCAAAGCTTGCCGGTCTTCTTGTATCATTTCGAGTCAATTCCATCATCTGAGAAAGGACAGGAGCTGGGTGAAGCGGCCAGCCCGACGTGGTTATGAAAGACCGGACAGGTCCCTCCAAGGAGCTGCAGTCGTACCGGAAGGAAATCGACCGGATCGACGATGAAATCCTGCGCCTCCTGAACGAGCGCTCCAGGCATGTCATCGAGATCGGAAAGGCCAAGCGGCGGGCGGACGCCGGGGCCAATCTCCATACGCCGGCTCGGGAAGCGGAAATCATCGAGCGCCTGAGTGCGCACAATCACGGGCCGTTCCCCAACGAGGCGATCCGGAGCGTGTACCGGGAGATCATGTCCGCGTCGCTGTCGCTGGAAGGCCCCCAGAAGGTCGCGTACCTGGGCCCGCCGGCGACCTTCACGCACCTGGCCTGCATCCAGAAATTCGGGACGTCGGCAGACTATATCGCCGTCACCAGCATCAAAGACGTGTTCAACGAGGTCGAGCGCGGGCGGGCGCATTTCGGCGTGGTGCCGATCGAGAATTCCACGGAAGGCGTGGTGAACCACACGCTCGACATGTTCTTCGACTCGAATTTGATGATCTACGGCGAGGTGTTGCAGGAAGTGTCCCATTACCTGCTGTCCAAGACGGGTCGGCTGGAGGGGATCAAAAAGATTTACTCGCATCCCCATGCCATCGCGCAATGCCGGAATTGGCTGGAGACGAATCTGCCGAACGTGCCGGTCTCGGAAGTGCCGAGCACGGCGCGGGCGGCCGAGCTGTGCCAGAACACTCCCTCCGCAGCGGCGATCGCCTCGGAACTGGCGGGACAACTGTACGGGCTGAAGGTTGTGCAATCGCGGATCGAGGATAACATCAACAACTTCACCCGCTTCCTGATCCTATCGAAGAAGGCGCCGGAGCGGACGGGCAAGGACAAGACGTCGGTCATGCTGTCGGTCAAGGACAAGGTCGGGGCGCTCTACGATCTGCTGCGCCCCTTTGCCTCGCACGGCCTCAATATGACGAAGATTGAATCCCGTCCGTCGCGGCGAAAAGCCTGGGAATACATCTTTTTCGTCGACATCGAGGGACATGCCGATGAAGACCGGGTCAAGAAGGCGTTGGAAGAAATCAAGGGGCGGTGCCTGTTCATGAAAATCCTGGGATCCTACCCCGCGCATAGTTGAGTTATGGCGCTGAACGTTCACAAAGATATCCAATCGCTCTCGCCCTACGTGCCGGGCAAGCCGATCGAAGAGCTCCAGCGTGAACTCGGGCTCTCGCGCGTCATCAAGCTGGCCTCCAACGAGAATCCGCTCGGCCCGTCCCCAAAGGCCCTCGCGGTGCTGGCGGACGCGTCCAAGACCCTGCATCGCTATCCGGATGGAGGCGGGTTCAGGCTGCGGACGGCCCTCGCCGACCGTTGGAAGGTTTCGCTGGACCAGGTGATCCTAGGCAACGGATCAGATGAAATCATCGGCCTGCTGGCGCGTGCCTTCCTGTCGCCTGGCGACGAAGCGGTCATGGCCGACAACACCTTCGTGATCTACAAGATGGAGGTGACGGCCGTGCACGGGGTGCCCGTGATCGCGCCGCTCAAGGATGGCCGGCACGACCTGGCCGCGATGGCCAAGGCGATCACGCCGCGCACGAAGCTGCTCTTCGTCTGCAACCCCAACAACCCGACGGGCACGATGGTCAGCGCCGCTGAAATTGATGCGCTTATGGCAAAGGTGCCGGCACACGCGATCGTCGTCTTCGACGAGGCCTATTGCGAATATGCCCGCGATCCTCAATTCCCGGACAGCCTGGGCTACGTGCGCCGGGGACGCAACGCCATCGTGCTGCGGACCTTCTCGAAAATCTACGGCCTGGCGGGGTTGCGGATCGGCTACGGCGTGACGACGGCTGAAATCGCGGGCTATCTCAACCGCGTGCGGCCGCCGTTCAACGCCAACAGCCTGGCCCAGCGCGCCGCCCTGGCGGCCCTCGGCGACGAGGAGCACGTGGCGAAGAGCCGCGCGATGAACCAGACGGAAATGGCAGGCGTCCGGGCCGGGCTGATCGCGCTCGGGCTCCAGCCGCTGCCCAGCGAAGCCAATTTCTTGTATTTCGACGCCGGCCATGACGGGCGTATCGTATTCGAAGCCCTGTTGCGGGAAGGCGTGATCGTGCGTCACATTGAAGGCAACCATATTCGGGTCACCATCGGCCTGCCGGAAGAGAACCGACAGTTCCTGCAGGCGCTGAAACAAGTCCTTGGTCGGTAGCTGAAGGGAAGAGGCGCTTATGATTATCGTGCTGAGGCCAGAGGCCACGGAACCTGAAATCGAACACATCATGGACCGGCTCCAGGAGCTGGGGTTGAAATCCCACGTTTCGCACGGACAGGAGCGGACCATCATAGGTGTGATCGGCGACGATCGCATTCTCCAGAACCAGCCGCTGACCGCGCTGCCGGGCGTGGAAAGCGTGCTCCCGATCCTCGCGCCCTGGAAACTGGTGAGCCGCGAATTCCGGAAGGACAACACGGTCATCGACGTCGGCGGCGTCAAGATCGGCGGGAAAAAACTCGCGATGATGGCGGGCCCCTGCGCGGTGGAGCGGCTCGAACTGACGGTCGGCATCGCCCAGGAGGTGAAGGCCGCCGGAGCCGGCATCCTGCGCGGCGGCGCCTACAAGCCCCGCTCGTCGCCCTACTCCTTCCAGGGGCTGGGCCGCGAAGGGCTCGATTACCTGCTGGAGGCCAAGAAGAAAACCGGCCTGCCGGTGGTCAGCGAAATCCTGGACACGCGCGATATCGAGCTGTTCCTGGAGAAGGCCGACATCATCCAGATCGGCGCCCGCAACATGCAGAACTTCGAGCTGCTCAAGGAAGTCGGCGCCTATGACAAGCCGGTGCTGCTCAAGCGCGGCCTCTCGGCGACCATCAAGGAGTTCTTGTTGTCCGCCGAATACATCATGTCGCGCGGCAACCGCAACGTCATGCTCTGCGAGCGTGGCATCCGCACGTTCGAGACGCAATACCGCAACACGCTGGACCTCGCGGCCATTCCGACGTTGAAGGAACTGTCCCACCTGCCGGTTATCGTGGATCCGAGCCACGCCACCGGCAAATGGAACCTCGTCGCGCCCATGTCCAAGGCCGCCATCGCAGCGGGCGCGGACGGCCTCCTGATCGAGGTGCACTCGAACCCGGAATGCGCCCTGTGCGACGGCGAGGAATCCATCAAGCCCAGCAAGTTCAAGGATCTGATGGGGGACCTCAAGAAAATCGCCGAGGCGGTCGGGCGGGAAGTCTGATCTCCATGACGCCCCAGCCCGGCAGATCCGCCTCCGTGATGCCCGGCCAGCCGAACGCAGCCGTGCATTTCAAGCAGGTGGCGATCATCGGCGTCGGCCTCATCGGCGGCTCGCTGGGGATGATCCTCAAGCAGGACGGTTTGGCCGATGTCGTCGTGGGCGTCGGACGGCGGATCGAAAATCTGAAAACCGCGGTCGAGCTCGGCGCGATCGACCGCTATGTCTCCGACGCCAGAGACGGCGTGCGCGACGCCGACCTCGTGATCCTGGCCACTCCCGTCGACACCTACAAACGGCATCTGAAGGAATGGGGCTCGTTCCTCAAGCCCGGCGCGATCGTCAGCGACGTCGGCAGCGTCAAGGGTTCGCTCGTGGAACAGGCCGAGCAGCTCCTGCCCGATGGCGGCCGGTTCGTCGGCGCCCATCCGATTGCAGGCAAGGAAAAGACCGGCGTGGCGGCCGGCTCCGTGACCCTCTTCAAGGGTGCGCGCTGCATCCTGACACCGACGAAGCGGACGGATCCGCAGGCCTTGCAGGCGATCAGAGCCCTGTGGGAGGCGGCAGGCTCCATCGTGCTGACGATGGACCCGATGCTCCACGACAAGGTGCTGGGGGCGGTCAGCCATCTGCCGCACATCGCCGCCTTCGCGCTGATCAATGCGCTGACCGAGGTGCAGCAGACCACGAAGGAACTGGACCTGCTGGCCTACTCGGGCGGCGGCCTGCGGGACACGACGCGCATCGCCGCCAGCTCGCCCGAAATGTGGCGCGATATATTCCTCTGGAACCGCGACAACCTGGTGGCACAAATCGAAACCTACGAACGCCACCTGCAACGGCTGAAACAACTCATCCGGGCCGGCGACGGGCCAGGGATTGAGCAGGAACTCGAACGGGCCAAGAAGGTCCGCGAGCAGTTGAATCGTCCCGCATAGTCCATCCCCATGTCCTCACTCACCATCACACCTGCCGGCCCGTTGAAGGGCACGATCGCCGTCCCGGGCGATAAGTCCATCACGCACCGCGCCATCATCCTGAGCGCGCTGGCGGAGGGCGACAGTGTCATCTCCTCCTACTGTCGTGGCGAAGACTGCCTGAATACGATGCGGGCCTTGCAGGCGATGGGCATCCAGATCGAAGAGCGACCGGAGCAGCTCCGCGTGCGGGGCAAGGGATTTTGGGGGCTGGCGGAACCGGCGCAGCCGCTGGACTGCGGCAATTCGGGCACAGGCATCCGCCTGCTGACCGGCCTGCTGGCAGGCCAGGATTTCTTCGCGATCCTGACAGGCGACGAGTCCATCAGGCGGAGACCGATGGGGCGGGTCGTGAAACCGTTGCGCGACATGGGCGCGACGATCGCGGGACGCAAGGGCGGTGAACTGGCCCCGCTGGCGATCACCGGCAGCCGCCTGCGCGGGCTGGCGTATACATCTCCCGTTGCCAGCGCGCAGGTCAAATCCTCTCTGCTGCTGGCCGGCCTCTACGCCGAGGGCACGACCCGCGTGAGCGAGCCGCGCAAATCCCGCGACCACACGGAACGGCTGTTCCGATATTTCGGCATTCCGGTTCAAGGGGATGCCTCTTCTGTGTCCATTCAGGGGCGTCCCTCAGTCGGGTGGACTGGCAAGCCCGTCGTCGTGCCGGGCGACCTGTCCGCCGCCGCATTTTTCATTGTCGGCGCTTCGCTGGTGCCTGACTCCGATGTGACGATCACCTCGGTTGGGATCAACCAGACCAGAACCGGCATCCTGGACATTTTGACCGAGATGGGGGCCAACATTCAGATCTTCAATCGACGCGAGGAAGCCGGCGAGCCGGTGGCCGATCTCCGTATCCGCTCGGCCCAGCTTCGCGCGGTTCAAATCGGCGCCGAGCGAATTCCCCAGACCATCGACGAATTTCCGATCCTCTGCGTGGCGGCTTCCCTCGCCGAAGGAACAACGACGATCACCGACGCAGGCGAATTGCGCGTCAAGGAAAGCGATCGGATCGCCACCATGGCGGCAGAGCTCAAAAAGATGGGGGCATCGGCTGAAGAAACGAAAAATGGCCTGATCATTCAAGGGCTTGGGAAAAGAAAGACCAGACAGTTGCGGGGAACGACTTGTACCAGTTACGGTGATCATCGCATCGCCATGGCCATGGCCATGGCCGGATTGATGGCCGAGGGTCAGACCAGAATTCAGGACACCGATTGTATTGAGACTTCGTTTCCCGGATTCGAATCGAAGCTCTTGGAATTATTGACAAAAAATAACTGAGGTCTATACAATACGCCCCTCGCAGAAGGATACATCTGTGCCGCGCCAATCGGCCCGGCGATTGATCGTGACGATTGACGGTCCCGCCGGGGCTGGAAAGAGCACAGTCGCCAGACAGTTGGCCGCAAGGCTTGGGTATTGGTATCTGGATACCGGCGCGCTCTATCGGGCGGTAGCCTGGAAAGTCCGGTCGGAAGGCGTGAATCAGGAGGATGGGGAGGCAATCGCCAAGCTGCTTCCCGATCTTCAAGTGGGTATGGACCAGCGGGGCGACGGAGTCCGCGTCACCGTGAACGGTCGCGATGTGACGACTGAACTCCGGACCCCGGAGATCAGCGCCATGGCCTCCATGGTGTCGGCCATTCCGGCCGTGCGCGAGTGGTTGCTGCCGGTCCAGCGCCGCGTGGCTGAAGCAGGCGGCATCGTGGCGGAAGGGCGGGATCTCGGCACGCGGGTGTTTCCGTCGGCCGACGCCAAGTTTTTTCTGGATGCCGACGTCAATACGCGTGCCGGGCGCAGGCAGCAGGACCTGGCCGTCGCGGGGCAGACGGCGCCGCTGGAACGGACGAAGCAGGAGATCGAAACGCGGGATCAGCGGGACCGCTCGCGCGCCATCGCGCCGTTGGTTCCGGCAACAGACGCGGAGGTCATCGATTCCTCGTCCCTCACGGTCGAGCAGGTGCTCGATCGCATGATGGGGAAGATTGCAGCGAAACTGTGAGTAATGTGGCGTATGGCATTCTGTGGCTCCTGGTCAACGCGGTGGGGAAGCTCCTCTTCCGCTATCGGGTGGCGGGACGCGAACATGTCCCGGCGCAAGGCGGCGTGCTCATCGCGGCCAACCACGCGAGCTACGTCGACATTCCCTTCGTGGGAGCGAGTATCAGGCGGCGCATGTGGTATCTGGGACGGCAGGATCTCTTCCTTCCCGTTCTTCGGCCGGTCCTACAGTGGCTTGGGTGGATTCCGATCCGGCAGGACCGCCTGGACCGCGACGGATTCGGCAAGGCGATCCGGCTGATCCAGGAGGGCAAGGTCGTCGTTATTTATCCGGAGGGCACCAGGACTCCGGACGGCGCGCTCAGGCGGGGCAAGCCGGGAGTGGGCATGATCGTGGCGGAGACGGGGTGCAAAGTCGTCCCCGCGTATCTGGCCGGCACGCGGGAGGCGCTTCCGACGGGAGCGCGGTGGGTGTCGCTGCATCCAATCAGCGTGACGTTCGGAGCGCCGATCGATTTCACGGATGCCGCGCCACGCAGTTCGGGCAAGGAGTTCTATCAGCACGTGAGCCGGGCCGTCATGGCGAAGATTGCCGAGTTGGGGCAGGTGGCCCCGCCGGTGAATCCAGCCGAACGACGGACGGCTGCCCTGTCTCGCAAGGCTGAGTGAGACCGGGCATTTTAACCATCAGCACCCGACAACCGTCGGAGGTTTTTGAAAGGGTTTCACGCACATGAGCACCGCATCAAGGCAGGCAGGTGAACAGATGGATCGCAACGAACTGGCCGCGCTGTATGAGGAAACGTTCCGGAACTTCGAGGAGGGCACCATCATCGAAGGCCGGATCGTCGCCGTCGGCAAGGGCCGGGTCGTCGTCGACATCGGCTACAAATCCGAAGGGATCATACCGGCCGATCAGTTCAGCAGCGAGGAGCTGCAGGCATTGAAAGTGAATGACCGGCTCGCGGTCTATATCGAGGAACGGGAGGATGCGGACGGCAATCTGATCCTCTCCAAGGAAAAAGCCGACAAGATGAAGGTCTGGGAGGACCTCGAGAAGGCGTTTAACGAAGAACGCATCGTGGACGGCAAGATCCTCTCTCGCATCAAGGGCGGCATGATGGTGGACATCGGCGTCAAGGCGTTCCTCCCCGGTTCGCAGATCGATCTGCACCCGATCCGCGATCTGGACGGACTGGTTGGCAAGACCTTCCCGCTGAAGATCATCAAGATCAACCACCGGCGCGGCAACGTCGTCGTCTCGCGCCGCGTGCTGCTGGAGGAAACACGGGACAAGAAGCGGCAGACGACGCTGGCCAACCTCAAGGAAGGGCAGCTGGTCCCGGGCATCGTCAAGAACATCACCGAGTACGGCGCCTTCATCGATCTGGGCGGCATCGACGGCCTGCTGCACATCACCGACATGTCGTGGGGCCGCGTCGGCCATCCGTCGGAACTGTTCGTCGTGGGTGACCGGGTCGAGGTCATGGTCCTGAAATACGACCGCGAGACCGGACGCATCTCCCTCGGCCTCAAGCAGAAGGGCTCGGATCCCTGGACCGGCGTGGCCGCCAAGTACCCGATCGGCACAAGGGTGAAGGGCAAGGTCGTGAGCCTGACCGATTACGGCGCCTTCATCGAGCTGGAGCCGGGCGTCGAGGGCCTAGTGCACGTGTCGGAAATGTCCTGGTCGCATGAAGTCCGGCATCCCTCCCGCCTGGTGTCCGTGGGAGACCAGGTCGAGGCCGCGGTGCTGAACATCGAGCCGGGCAGCCGCAAGATTTCGCTGGGCATGAAGCAGACCGCGCCGAATCCATGGGACATGGTCGAGGCCAAATATCCGGCGGGCACCCGCATCCAAGGCAAGGTCAAGAGCCTGACCGACTTCGGCGCCTTCATCGGCCTGGACGAGGGCATCGACGGGCTGATTCACATCTCCGACATGTCCTGGACCAGACACATCAAGCATCCCTCGGAACTGTTCAAGAAGGCGCAGGCTGTCGAAGCGGTCGTGCTGCGGATCGACAAGGAAAAGGAACGCCTCTCCCTCGGATACAAGCAGCTCTCGCGCGATCCTTGGGAAGTGGATATTCCGGAGCGCTACCGGGTCGGCGCCAGCGTCATCGGCAAGGTGTCCAAGCTCACCGACTTCGGCGTGTTCATCGAGCTGGAGGGCGGCGTGGAGGGGCTGCTCCACATCAGCGAAGCCACCCTGCAGCCCCCGGCGCGCCTGGAGGAAAAGTTCAAGCCGCAGGATGAAGTCACGGCCAAGATCATCAAGGTGGATCGCGAGGAGCGGAAAATCGCCCTCAGCCTGCGCGAGCACCAGATGGACACGGATCGCATGCACGTGGACGAGTACCACGCCTCGCAGGGGACCGTGGACCAGAGTCTCGGCCGCGCGGCGAAAAAGTCGAAGAAGCGGACCGACCGCGACGGAGACGAGAACTGAGCCCCGCTCGGCGTCACTCGTAACCTATGACTGACGAATCCACGATTCAGCCTCCCCGCGAGAGGAAGCCCAGACGGCGCTGGCTCTGGTGGGTGCTGGGCGGAGTGGCGCTGCTGGTGGCAGCCAACGCCCTGTTTTCCGATATGGATGTGCCCGGCGAGGAGCGCGTCGGGCTTATCCGTGTCGAAGGCGTCATCCTAGACGCGAAGGACACGGTGGCGGACCTCAAGCGGTTCGGGGACAGCTCGTCCGTCAAGGCGATCGTGCTGCGCATCGACAGCCCAGGCGGCGGCGTGGTTCCCTCGCAGGAAATCCACGACGCCGTGCAGCGCGTGCGCACCAAGCAGAACAAGACCGTCGTGGCCTCCATGGGCACGGTGGCCGCCTCGGGCGGCTACTACATCGCCGCCGCCGCCGACCGGATCATTGCGAATCCCGGCACGCTGACCGGGAGCATCGGGGTCATCATGGAACTGGTGAACCTGGAGGGCCTGCTCAAGAAAGTCGGCGTCGAAGGCGTCGTGGTCAAGAGCGGGCATTACAAGGACATCGGGTCGCCGTTCCGGAAGATGGGTCCCGACGACCGCCGAATTTTACAGGCCGTGATGGACGACGTCCACAATCAGTTCATCGAGGCCGTGGCGGAGGGACGCTCGCTCGATGTCGCCGCCGTGAGGAAACTGGCGGACGGACGCATCTTTACCGGCCGTCAGGCCATGAACGCCAAGCTCGTGGACGAACTGGGCGACCTGGACGACGCGGTGCGCATCGCGGCCGATATGGTCGGCATCGAAGGGGAACCCACGCTGGTCGAGCCGAAGAAACGATTTTCCATCAAAGAGATCATCGACAGCCGCGTGCAGGGCCTGCTGCCACGCTTCGATCTTCAAACGGGCATCCAGCTCAAGTATCTGATGGCATTCTGAGGAACCGTTCGTCCATGAAGCGCGACGCGCACGCAGTGCAGTCTTTGAAAAAGAAGTCTCAAATGAGTTTTCTCCGCGGCCTTGGATTCAATAAAGCGATAAAGTGGCCGCGGCTCACACGAAGTGCGGTATGGAGGACGCCATGACCAAAGCGCAGATCATCGAGAAGGTGTCGGAGCAGGTCTCCCTCCTGACCAAACGGCAGGCGGAGATCGTGGTCAACACCATGTTCAACAGCGTCCGCGACTCGCTCCACCGGGGCGACAAGACGGAGATCCGCGGATTCGGCAGCTTCCGGCTGCGCAGCCGCCGCATGAAGGAGGGGCGCAATCCGAAGACCGGCGCCACCGTCTCGGTGCCGGCCAAGAAAGTCCCGTTCTTCAAGGCAGGGAAGGAACTGAAGGAGCTGCTGAACAAGTAGCCACGCCATGAGCTCCGAAGCCACACCGCAGGCCGCGCTGCCCGAGATTGCCTGGACCGACGACGCCCTCCAGCGGATGGAGCGCGCCCCCGTCTTTCTGCGCGGCATGGTCAAGCGCCTGGCCGAAAAGAAAGCGCGCGAACTCGGCTACCCCGCCATCACCGGCGAGATTCTCGACCAGTTCAAGAGCCAGATGATGGGCGGCATGGGCGGGGCGGCCGGGATGGCCGCGGCCGCCGACGACATGGCCCAAGGCCGGCTGCCCTGGACGGCCGCGGCCCGCGAACGTCTCGATCTGGTCCCCGAGTTCATGCGCGGCATGATCCGCCAGATCGCCGAGGAGCGCGCCCGCGATGGCGGGCACATGGAGGTCAATGTCGACCTCTACGAGAAAGTCGAGGCGCTGGGCGACATCCAGGAAGCGACCAAGCCGCCCATGGATTGGACCGAGGCCGCCCAGGCGCGCCTGCAGGACAAGATCGGGCAGTCGCCGCCGATCGCCGTGGAATTCGTCTCCCAGATGCTCCGGCGGGATACCGAAGACCTGGCCCGCGAGAAGGGCCTGAGCCGGATCGACGAGGCGGCCCTGGTGCAGCTATGGGACGCCCCGCAGGAGCGGGTTGCCTGGAGCGACGAGGCCTGGAAGCGTCTGCAGACCTCCCCGGATTTCGTCCGCAGCGGCATCCGCAAGGCCGCCGAACGGCGGGCGCGCAAGCTGGGCTTGAAAGAGATCGACTCCGACCACCTGACGACGTTCCGCAACGAGGCCATGATGAAGGCTGTCAAGCGGATCCGGTCCTTCGGCTACAACCAACTGACCTTCGACGCCTTCGACACGGCGCTGGAGAAAACCAATCGGCTGAAGGGCAACGAGCAGGCGGAAAAACGGCTGGCGGAGATTCGCCAGCACTTCCACGATCCCGCCACGCAAAAGCCCGAGGGCGGCACCCTGGGCGCGGAGCTCATGGATCGCTTCCGGCGCTATCTCAAGGGCGAAGGCTCCCTCTAGTCCGTATCGCGGCTGTACTTCCCTCTGGAAGAACGGGAAACGAGTAGGCTACAATGGGCGCTCTGTGCAGGCAGGATTGAATAGAGTGGGGGGATGAGATGTCAGCGAAAGTGAAGATAGCGCTCACGATGTACGGCATCGCCGAGGTGTTGAAGTGGTGCATTGATCGGAACAACGGCCGCGTGGCGGGCGTGGATACCGAGGGATTCAAGAAGATGCAGGCCTTGCTGGCGGAGAAGCCGCAGGGCGCCGACTACTTCACGCTGGACCAGTTCTGGAAGAAAAAAGTGATGCTCGAGTTGACGGAGGATGAGGTGGCCACGATCGATCGTTGCCTCTACGACATCCCCAACCTCGATAACGTCCCGCTGCCGCAAATCCGACATCTGTTCTGGCCGAAACAGCCTGCCGCTCACTGAGTCCACATCTTCCCGGACCCATCCGAACCGCCGAACCGGCGCCGCAAAGGGAAGGGCCCCGGCCGTAAGGGAACCGGACCTGCAATGCGTGATACCATGGTTCAACGACCGGCTCTCTCGATGAACCCGGTGCTAGGCGGCCTGCTGGCGCTCTGGCTGCTCGCCGCCGCCGGCTGTCCAGAACGCGAGGCGTTCATGCCTCCCGATCCCTTGTATCTCTACGCGACCTATCCCGTCGGAAAGAACCCGACCTCCATCGCCACTGCGGATTTCAACCAGGACGGCCTGACGGACCTGATCGTCACGAACATCGGCAATGATTCGCTCTCAATCCTGTTCGGCAACGGGGACGGCAGCTTCAAGGATCAGCAACAGCTGCACGTCAGCGTGGAGCCCCGCGCGCTTGCTTTGGACGATTATAATGGGGACGGCCGGACGGACATCGCTGTCGCCTGCGCGGGCAGCGATCAGGTCGTCCTATTCCTCGGCCTGCTAGGCGGGCGGTTCATCGAAGGACAGCGCTACCCGGTGCAGCGCACGCCCATCTCGATCGCGGCCGGCGACGTGAACGGCGACCGGAAGCCCGACCTCGCTGTGGCGCTGCGCAACGACAAAATCGCCCTGTTCCTGGGAAACGGCGACGGCACCTTCACGCCAGGCCCGCGCTACGAGTACGGCGACACGCCGACGTCCGTCGCGCTGGCCGATCTCACGCAGGACGGGAAACCGGATCTGATCGTCACCAACGGCGGGCCGATGAGCAACGCCGTCACCATCTGGACCGGCAACGGCGATGGCTCCTTCCGCGACCCCGCGGATTACCGGACCGGCAAACGGCCGCTCGGCGTGTCCTTCGCCGACTTCAATAACGACCGCAAGACCGATCTGCTCGTCATCAACGGCGAGCGAGACAGCTTCGTCGTCTTTCTGGGAAACGGCAACGGGACATTCCAGGACGGCAAGGAGTCCGGCGCGGACGCAGGCCCGGTGGGCGGCGTCGCCGGCGATTTCAACGGCGACCGGACGGCCGACGTTGCGATCGTGAACATCCAGTCCAGCAATCTGTCCCTCCTGTTCGGGCGCGGCGACGGCACATTCAAATATCCGCCCAAAAACTACCGCGTCGGCTCGGGCCCCTTTGCCGTCGCGCCCCTGGCGCTCAAGCCCGGTGCCACGGAGCCGCCCGGGCTGGCGGTCGTCAGCAACGGCGCGGGGAGCGTGAGCATCTTCCTCCACCAGGGCGCGCACGCGATCGCCCCGCGGACGGCCTCCTGACCCCCCGACGGGCACAGCGCAACCGTATACAGGACCTGCGGATGTGAGAACGTTTTTCTGGTGGTTCGGCATGGGCGCGCTGATGACGCTCTCGGTCCTGATGATTCAGGGAGGCGTGCACGATCTGCTGTATCAGACGCATCCGACGGGCAGCGCCAACGCCGTGCTGACCTTCACGATGACCATCCTGGGTGGAGGCATGCTGGCGGGCTGCGTGGCGCTGATCATGAACCGGCTGCGTTGAATTACGCCCCAACTTGACAGCGCGCAGGACGCAGGGTACAACCACAAACAGGACGACTCGGACAACACGGACAGGCCATGCAATGCCTCAAATGCAATGGATGCATGATGGTGGAGCGGCACTACACGCTCCTCAGCCGGCGTCTCTACGCACGCTGCCTCAATTGCGGGTTCTGGCTCGACCTGGCCGATCTGCTTCGATTTTTTCACAAGGTTTTGGACAACGGGTGGCGGGGGGCCAAAGTCCGCGAGACGATTCCGCTGTGACCCAGGTGTTCCCCTCCGCATGCATTCCCCGTTTCTCCCTGCACGGACCGTGATGAGAACCCTGTCGATAATTGCAGGACTGTTGAGCTGGGCCGTGCTGTCGTCGATCGCGCCGGCTGCCGCCCACGCCTCGCATACGCCGTCGTCGGCTGCCGTGGTACCGGCCACATCGCCAGCCGCCGAATTCCCGTCATTGAGGTTCTTTCGCCAGCATCAGACCCAGGCCCAGAGCATCCTGCTCAAGGATCTGTCATCCGGGCGCACACTCTACGAAGTCCGCGCGAACCGGCGCGTGGCCCCGGCCAGCCTCACCAAGATCATGTCCGCCCTGGTCATCCTCGAATACGGCCAGCTGCGCGACCAAGTGGCGGTCAGCCGCAAGGCGGCGTCAGCCAGAAAAATCCATCTCCGGCTCCACGCCGGACACGTGTTCAGACTGGAGGATCTGCTCAAGGCAATGCTCATCACCTCGGCCAACGACGCCTGTCTCGCCGCCGTCGAGCATGTGGGTGGATCGGAAGACATGTTTGTCGCGATGATGAACAACAAGGCGCGCCGGCTGGGCCTGCTGGACACGCATTACAGCAACGCCTGCGGATTCGATTCGCCGACGCATTACACGACGGCGGCGGACCTCGCCACCTTGAGCGAAATCGCGATGGAGGACCGCACGTTCCGGTCGCTCGTCCGCAAGGAAGTGGACATGATCTTCCCCCTCAATGCGAACCGCTCCTACTGGCTCCGTAACACGAACCGGCTGCTGGGCCGCATCCCCGGCATCGAAGGCATCAAGACCGGATTCACCTCGCAGGCCGGACGCTGCCTCGTGGCCAAGGCCTCCCAGGACGGCAAGGAAGTGCTGCTCGTGCTCCTGCACGCCAATCGGCGGTGGGACACCGCTTCCTCGCTGCTGCGCCAGGGCATGCAGTCCCTGCAGTAGCGCATTCGCGCTGCGCGCAACCAGCCCGATCGATCAGTTGAATCAGAGTTGTGGAAGAGGGGAGTCGGTGTTCTCCCGAAGAACGCCGACGCGAGTGGAACCGCCTGCTCAGCAACCGCCGGGAATCGTGAACTCGACGTTGACGTCCTTGCCCAGGTAATTGATCAGCACGCCCTGCTTCGCATAGTTCATCACGGCGCCCATGACATTCTCGTCTCCGCAATCCTCCTTGCCGAGCAGCTTGCGGATGTCGTCGGTGCTTTCGCTGTTGAGCACGTTGCGGAAGAGGCCCCGGACCTTGTAGGCGAAGCGGTTGTTGATGAAAATCAGGTCGACCTTCCCGTCCATGAGCCGGACGCCGGCCATCGGACCGGTCGGCTTGCGCGCGTCCAGTAACAGCAGGAACGTGCCCTCCTGTTCCGTTTTCACGCCGGCGATCTTTTCGTTCACGAGCAGGTCGTAGGCCTTATTCTCGGGGTCGCCGAGCTTGACGCCGAACAGCGAGACCTCGGGACTCTTGATTCCCTTGGGATCCATCACGTCGTTCTTGTTCAATTCGTAGGGCTCGGCGCCAGCCGGATTCGCCGCGCCGAGCACGGCCGCGAACCCGATCGACATGAGCAACAACCGCCGTGACTGCGCGTCCATTGAGGCCTCCCTTATGCCGTCCGGGAAAAAAGACACGGCATTGTATCGAACGCTTCCCCGCACATGCAAGGACGAACGCCGTGTTTCAGCTCAGGCGATACGGGCTGTGTCGAGGAGAAGACCGGCCAGCGACCGCAGGCGGGTGAAATACGCGCCGGCTTCCTCGGGCACGTCGGGCAGCAGCCGCTCGAGATCGTCGAGGCAGTTTCCCAGCATGGCTAGGCGCGGGGCATCCAGGTTCTGTTCGTCAAAATAATAGGTGGCGCAGCCGCTGATGACCGTGTCCAGCGTCATCAGCTCGCCTTCGTCGGTGCTGGAAAACTTCGGCCAGTCAGCCGCGCGATGCTGGTCCCAGAGAGCACGAAGGTCCATTTATCCGCCCATCCGCAGCGCGTCGATCGCCAGTAGGGAGGCCAGCGTGACGGCGAGGAGTCCGGCCAGCCGCTGCAGCCACAGGGGCCTGGCGCACCACCAGGCAAAGAGCCGGTCGCGTCGGTGTGCCGGGAGACCGAGCAGGACCAGCGCCTTCGCCGCCGCGAGGCTTCCAATCGCGATCCAGAACCAGGCGCGCTGGTCCACAGAGGAGCCGAGCACGACCAGCACGCCCGCGAGCGCGGCGCCCTGTAACAGGAGAAAGCGTGAAAAGGGATCGGCCAGATTCCGTTGCACCTGCCCGCTCAACCAGGCGGGTGCGGCGATCATGGTGACCCCGGCGGCCAACCAGACCAGACTGATAAAGCCCAGGACCAGTGTTGTTTGCATCGGTTACCGGCTTCCGATCCATCCGAGAGCATGCAGAAGCAGTACCGCCAGAGTGCAGAGGCCCAGCCCCCAGAACCGGTAATCCACATCTTCCCGCTGCAGGCACCAGCCGACGATCCAGTGGCGCCAGGGCTTGGGCCCCATGGCCAGGAACAATCCCTTGATCACCATTGCGACACCGGTGGCCATCCACAGCGGCTGGTAGTGGATTCCTTCCGTGCCCAGCAGCAGGACGATTCCCAGGCAGCCAGCGGCGCCTTCCCACCGGATCAACGACGGCGCCAGAGCGACGGCTTCCCGCACGCGCGCCATGACATGGCGGGGCGCGACGAGCAGAGCCAGGCCGTCGGCCATCCAGATTCCGGCAATCGCCGCCAGCACATAGGTGATCATTTCAGGGATACAATCCGCGCGAGAGATGCGCCTGCGCCACCTGATCGATGCCGCCCATCAGCGCGGCCATGCGCATCCCTGATTTCTGTTTCCTGGAAAACTCCAGCGTCCGTTGAAAGGCGGAAGTGATGATCTCCTGCAGCCTGTCGCGGATGTCCTGTTCCTTCCAGAAAAATCTCTGCACGTCCTGGACCCATTCGAAATAGGACACGATCACGCCGCCCGAATTGGCCAGGATGTCCGGAATGATGAAGATGCCCTGGTCCTGAAGAATCCGGTCCGCCTCCAGGGTCGTCGGCCCGTTCGCGCCTTCCGCGAGAATTTTGCACCGGACCTTCGCCGCATTTTTCTCCGTAATCTGCTCCGACAGGGCGGCCGGCACGAGCACCGTGCAGTCCAGCTGCAGTAAATCCTCGTTGGTGATCCGGTCGCCGAGCTTGAGGTCGTGCAGCGGACGGCCCTTGTCCTTCGTCGCGGCGAGAAGTTTGGGAAGGTCGAGGCCGCTTTTATTGTAGAGGCCGCTGGTCACGTCGCTCACGGCGACGACCTTCGCGCCAGCCTCGTGCATGATGCGCGCCGTGTGCGATCCGACGTTGCCGAAGCCCTGGATCGCCACGGTGGCTTTCCTGATATCCAGGCGGAGATGTTTCATGGCCTCGAGTGTCACGTAGACCACGCCGCGTCCCGTGGCCTCCTCGCGGCCCAGGCTCCCGCCGATGGACAGGGGCTTGCCGGTCACCACGCCCGGCGACGCGAAGCCGACCTGTGTGCTGTAGGTGTCCATGATCCAGGCCATGACTTGGGCATCGGTCCCAATGTCCGGAGCCGGCACGTCCTTGTCCGGTCCGATGAACGGAAAGATCTCTGCCGCATAGCGCCGCGTCAGTCGCTGCAGTTCACCTCTCGAGAGCGCCTTGGGATCCACGCGCACGCCGCCCTTGGCTCCGCCGTAGGGGAGCCTGGCCAGCGCGCACTTCCAGGTCATCCACATGGCCAGCGCCGCAACTTCGCCTAGGTTCACCTCGGAATGGTAACGGATGCCGCCCTTCGACGGTCCCCGCGACGAATCGTGGATCACGCGATAGCCGGTGAAGACCTCCACGCGCCCGTCGTCCATCCGGACCGGCACACTCACGACCAGCGACCGGTCCGGCAGCTTCAGTCGCTGCCGGAGATTCAGATCGAGATGCATCAGTTCCGCCGCGCGATCGAATTGCGCCACGGCGAGCCGGAAGGTGTGGTTGTCCATCTCGTGCGGGAGGGCGGTCAGCGTCATGAGTTGACCCATTCAAGTCCGAAGACGCGGGCAAATTGTTCCGCGACACAACGGCGGATGTCGTGCATGGCCGCGGGGCCGGCGAGCGTCTCCGCCACCGAGGTCACGCGGCAACCGGCAAGGCCGCAGGGGACGATCTGCGAAAACGGCCATAAATCAACCGTGACATTCAGCGCGAACCCGTGCATCGTGACGCCGCGTTCGATCCGCGTTCCGATCGCGGCGATCTTGGCCGGCCGTTCGTCGCCCACCCAGACGCCGGGCAATTTCTCCATGCGTCGGCCGGCAATGTTCAATTGCCCCAGCGTTCTGATGATCACCTCTTCCAGCATCCGCACGTAGGCCTTGGGACCCTGGCAAAATCGGTTCAGCTTGAGAATGGGATATCCGACAAGCTGGCCCGGGCCATGGTAGGTCACAGAACCGCCCCGCTCGACACGAACGACCGGGATGCCCGCCACCTGCGTGATATCTTCCCCGCCACCCCAATGCTCCGAGCGGGCTGTCCGGCCGGCTGAGAAGACCGGTTCGTGCTCCAGCAACAGCAGCGTGTCGGGACACAGGGCGGCCAGACGGTCCTTGACCAGCTGCTGCTGAAGCGTCCAGGCCGTCTCGTAGTCGAGGCGCTCGAGTTGCATCAGGGCGCCGGGCGCAGGAGCCGAAACGTCGAGCGCAGATGCGGTGTTCGTCCCGGTCATCGTCCCGCCTGTGGCGCCGGCTGCCTCGGCAGCGAGACCGAAAACGGCCCCTTCTTCCCGAAGACGGTCAGTTTCGCCGGAGCCCTGTCGCCGGTGCCCAGATAGGCATGCCAGAAATCACCCATATTATAGATGTCGACGTTGTCCACGGCCGTGATCACATCGCCGCTCTGCATGCCCGACCGCCCCAGAAGTTTGACCGGATCGAGCTGGGCGGCCAGCACGCCGCGATCGATCTCCAGGCTGAAACTGGCCACCACGCTCGGCGTGACCGTCACCGGGACGAACCCGAGATCCGGACGCAGGACCGTCCCCCGCTCGAGCATGGCCTGAATATAGGGAGCGGCCGCATCGATGGAGATGGCATAGCTGATGGCCTGCGCGGAGGGCGCGACCGCCGTGTTGATCCCCACCACACGTCCGGACAAATCCACCAACGGCCCGCCGCTGTTGCCCGGATTGATCGCCGCGTCCGTCTGGATAAGGTCATAGAGGGTTTCGCCGTTGGGCGCGAGGATCGAGCGGTCCGTGGCGCTGACCACGCCGACCGTCACCGTCGAGCCGCCCTTAAGCGCGAAGGGATTGCCGATCGCCACCACGGTGTCGCCGATCTGGAGGGAGGAGGACTGGCCGAGCGGCGCGGCCACAAGATCGGTCGCCGAGATCTTGACGACCGCCAGGTCGAGGAGAAAATCGCGCGCCACGACGCGGCCCGGCGTCAGCCGACCGCTCGGCAGCCCGACCACGAGGCTCTTGACCCCTTCGACGAGGTGATTGTTCGTGAGGATGTAGCCCTTGTCGTCGATGATGAAGCCCGAGCCGGACCCGGCCGGCGCGCCGTGCTGGGAGGGACCGGGAGGAACCCCGCGCGAGAGGATCGTCACCACGGACGGCCGGACGGCCGCCACCACTGCCGGAATGGACCAGTCCTTCGGTTTTGCGGCAGACGCGCTGTTCTGCGCGGGCGCGTCTGCCGAGGGAAAAGCGGCGAGCCACGCGATCATCGCGGCCCCAATCACGACTCCAGTCCGACGACTCGCTCGCGCCATCGTGCGTTCCCTCCAGCAGGCCGGCGCGCATTCTCTCATAAATCCACCGACGGAGGAAGGAACTTCCGGGCCCTCAAACGAAACGGGCGAGGCCTGAGCCTCGCCCGTTGGCATCGCATGAGCGCTCAACTTACTTGATGGACGCGAACATCTGCCGGATCTCCGGCGTCTTCAGCTTCTTGAGCGCCTTGGCCTCGATCTGCCGGATTCGCTCGCGCGTCACGGACAGTTGCTCGCCGACCTGCTCCAGCGTGAACGGCTCGTCCTGCCCGATGCCGAACCGCATCCGGATGACGATCTGCTCGCGCGGCGTCAGGGTGGACAGAATCCGGTCCATCTCGCGCGTCTGCTCGATCCGGTTGATGTGCGCGTCCGGCGGCAGCGCCTGTCCGTCCGCGATCAGGTCGCCCAACTGGGTGTCGCCGTCGCCGACGGGATTGTCCAGCGAGACGGGCTCCTGGAACGGCTGCATCGTCTCCTGAATCTTCTCCGGGCGCAGGCGGAGCGCCGCGCTGAGTTCCCCGATTTTCGGTTCCCGCCCGAGCCGCTGGACCAGCCGCCGCGACGTGCGGAGAATCCGGTTCGACGCCTCGGTCAGGTGCACGGGAAGCCGGATGGTCCGCGACTGGTCGGCCAGCGCGCGCGTGATGCCCTGCCGGATCCACCAGGTCGCGTAGGTGCTGAACTTGAATCCCTTGCGGTATTGGAACCGCTCGGTGGCCTTCATCAATCCGATGTTGCCTTCCTGCACCAGATCCAGCAGGCCCAGCCCGCGGCCGTTGTAATGCTTGGCGATGTCCACGACCAGCCGCAAGTTGTAGCGCACCATCTCGTCCTTGGCGCACTCGAATTCCACGCGCGCCTCGCGGATCTGCCGCCGGCAGCGGCTCAGCTGCTTGACCCGTTGCGCCGCGACCTTGCCAGGCCCGCGGGCTTCCTGCAGCACCGCGAGCAGCGCCACGTCCGCCCTCTCCATGGATGTCGCCGACAGGCCGCTCAGCCCGCGCACCTGATGCAACTCGTGCATCGCCTCACGGAGCCTGTCCGTCTTGCGCATGCGCGCGGCGACTGAGGCCACTTCCCTGAAGGCGGCACGGATGGCGTGATCGCTTTTATCGATCCGCTTTGCGAGCGTGACTTCCTGTTCGCGGTTCAGCAGCGGCCGCTCGCCGAACGAGCGGAAGTAAATGGACTCCAGTTCAAACGGACCGGCCGATCCCCGATCGGTTGACGCGGCCTTGCCCTTGACCTTCACGACCTTTTCTTCCGCCGCTTCGTCCTTTTCGGCCGACGCGTCGCTGCCGCGCTCGATGCGTTCGAGCACGTCACCCGCTTCAGGATCGTCTTCCTCTACAGCCAGTCCCACCGCCGTGTCTGTTTCTTCTGTATATTTTTTCATGGCGTACCCTCCGGCCTTAGGGTCCTCCTGACGCCTCTCTCCCAACCTTCTTTTGTCCCTATGACTCATTAGAGCCTCGATCAGCTTGAAAGATTCGCTCTTTTCATGCTGAGCAAATACCCGTGTATTTATAATGGCTTATGTCTCTGCGAGCTCAAAAACATTACAGAGAGACTACGCATCCGTACCGGGGACAGATGTGTTGGGATGGAGTTAAGGCCTGCGGGACGGAAATCAAGGGCTTGGGAAGAAAAAAATCAACCCAACCCTTTGATGACATGAGAGATTCTCGAAGGGGGCACTATTCCTTTTTCTCGAAGGACTTCATGAGGGCTGAGAGCACATCGATGGGGACCGGGAAAATCGTGGTCGAGTTCTTCTCCGCGGCAATTTCAACCAGGGTTTGCAGGTAGCGCAACTGGAGCGCCGCCGGATGCTGGGCGATCACACCGGCGGCATCGGCCAGTTTTTGCGCGGCCTGGAATTCGCCTTCCGCATGGATCACCTTCGCGCGCCGTTCGCGCTCCGCCTCCGCCTGCTTGGCGATCGCCCGCTGCATCTCCTGCGGCAGGTCCACGTTCTTGACCTCGACCGCCGATACCTTGACGCCCCAGGGTTCCGTCTGCTGGTCGATGATGCGCTGCAGTTCGATGTTGATCTCCTCCCGTTTGGACAGCAGATCGTCGAGCTGGCTCTGGCCCAGCACGCTGCGCAGCGTCGTCTGCGCGATCTGCGAGGTGGAATAGAGATAATCCTGCACCGCGAGCACGGCCCGCTGCGGGTCCACGACGCGCACGAACACCACGGCGTTGACCTTGACCGAGACGTTGTCGCGCGTGATGACGTCCTGCGGCGGCACTTCCATCGTGACGGTTTGCAGATTGACCCGGATCAGCCGCTGGACGATCGGCAGGACGAGGACCAGCCCGGGTCCCTTGACCATCTGAAACTTTCCCAGAAAGAACACGACGCCGCGCTCGTATTCCATGAGGATCTTGATGCTGTTGTAGATGATGACGACGATCAGAATGGCTGGAATCAGATACGGCATCGCGGTTCTCCTTTAGCGCATCATTTGTGGCGCGGGATGACTTTCAGCGTCAGCCCTTCCACGGATCGCACTTCGGCTTCATCGCCCTTCCGGATGGGTGTTTCGCTCATGGCCTCCCATAATTCTCCGTGCAGGAACACCTGGCCGTGCGGAGCCACGTCGGTCCTCGCCTGGGCGATCTCGCCGACCATGCTTTCCTTGCCGGTGACCGGAACCCGCCGCCGGGCCTTCATCGCCAGCCAGGCCATCCCGAACATGATGGCGGCGGCCGTGACGACCGTCGGCAGCAGAAACGACAGCGACACTTGCATGAAGGGCGCGTCGGTCTTCACGAGCAGCAGGCCGCCCAGCGTCATGGCGGCGATGCCGCCGAGCGTCAGCAGGCCGTAACTCGTGACCTTGATCTCGAGCACGAAGAACACGATCCCAAGAACAATCAGCAGCACACCGGCATAATTGATGGGAAGCGATTGCAGCGAATAGAAGGCGAGAATCAGGCTGATCGCCCCGACGATGCCCGGCAGGATGGCGCCGGGATTGTACAGCTCGGCCAGGATGCCGATCGTGCCGATCGTCATCAGCAGCATGGCGATGTTGGGATCGCTCAGAGCCTTGAGTGCCTCCATCCGCCAGCCCATCGGAAACGCGCGGGTCTCGGCTCCCCTGGTCTGCAGCGTGACGGACCCGCTTGCGAGCGTCACCTTCCGGCCGTCCATTTTATCGAGTAACGCCGGGATGTCCTCGACAACCAGATCGATGATCTTGAGGCCCAGCGCTTCTTGTTCAGTCACCGAGACGCTCTTGCGCACGGCGTCCTCCGCCCACTTCGCGTTGCGGCCGCGCTGCTCGGCGATGGACTTGATGTAGGACACGGAGTCGTTCTCGACCTTCTCCTTCATCGTCTTGTCCATCTCGCCACCGCCCATCGCCACCGGATGCGCCGCGCCGATGTTGGTGCCGGGTGCCATCGCCGCCACGTGCGCCACCATCGTGATAAAAACGCCGGCCGAGGCGGCGCGCCCGCCCGATGGCGAGACGTACACCACGACCGGCAGCGAGGCGTTGGTGAAATCCTTGATGATGAGCCGCATGGAGGTGTCCAGGCCGCCCGGCGTGTCCAGTTTCACGATGAGCGCCTGGGCATGGCCGGATTCCGCAACGGCCAGCGCGTCATGCAGGTACTCAGCCGCAACCGGATTGATCACGCCTTCGTAGGTCGCCACGACGACGTGCGCCCCTGCGCCAGACGCAGGGGCCAGCCACGGGGAGCCGAGGCCCAGCAGAGGGCCGAACAGCAAACTGGCAATGAAAAATAGGCGCTGGGGAAGACGGAACATGGGCGACTCCTTGAACGCACGCTCGCCCGGACGAAAGTTCCTGCTCGCGCAAACAACCGCCATCGATCATACGGCCCGGTCGGAGGGGTGTCAAGGAACGCAACCGCGAGAAAACGCGCAAGTTGCAAAGGCTTCGACGGGCCTCTAGAATGGCCGCAGGATGTCGAATTTGAAAAACGGCGAACGCATCCATTTCGTGGATAACAAGGGGCGGCAGTACGCCCTCACGCTGAAGGCCGGTGAAACATTCCAATACAGCGGCCAGACCATCGCGCACGACGAGTTGATCGGCAAGGCCGACGGCTCGCTCGTCACGCTCTCGCGCGGCAAGCGCATGCTCGCCCTCCGGCCCACCCTGGGCGACTATGTACTGAAGATGCCGCGCGGAGCCCAGGTGCTCTATCCCAAGGATCTCGCCATGATCACGATCTGGGCCGACATCTATCCGGGCGCGAAGGTCTTCGAGTCGGGGACCGGCTCCGGCGCCCTCACGATGGCGCTGCTGCGCGCGGTCGGCGAGCGGGGCTCGGTCGTCACCTACGAGGCGCGCGACGATTTCGCCCGCACCGCCATGACCAACATCGAACGGTACCTCGGCCCTGTCGCCAACCTGACCCTGCGCAAGCGTGACACCTACGAGGGCATCGATGCCACCGACGCGCCGTTCGATCGCGTCGTGCTGGATTTGCCGGAACCCTGGCGCGTCGTACCGCATGCCGTGACTGCGTTGCGGTCCGGCGGGGTCTACCTCAGCTTCGTGCCGACGGTGCCGCAAGTCATGCAGACGGTCGAAGCGCTGGAACGAGCCTCCGTCTTCGGCCTGATCCAGACCTTCGAAACCCTGCTGCGCACCTGGAACATTCAGGGCCGGAGCGTGCGGCCCGACCACCGGATGGTGGCGCACTCCGGATTCATCACCGTGGCGCGCAAAGTCGAGGCGGGCCTGTGGGCCACCGGGCAGGCGGTGGCGCCGGCGGATCCGGATAATGATGCGGACGAGAGCGACGGGGAGAAACCCGCGGCATGAAGCGACTCGATGGCAAGGTGGCACTCATCACCGGCGGCGGCACCGGCATCGGCGCAGCCTGCGCGCGTGTGTTCGCCCAGGAAGGCGCGGCGGTCGTGATCACCGGCCGCCGCAAGGACACGCTGGAGCAGGTTGTTCAGGAGATCGAAAAAGCCAGGGGCCGGGGCCGGGCCGTCGCCGGGTCGGTGACCGACGAGGCCCACGCACAGGCGGCAGTCGCGCAAGCCACGCGGACATTCGGCAAACTCGACGTGCTGATCAACAACGCGGGCGCCGGCGCCTTCGGCAAGCTCCTGCATGAAACGGACGAGGCGACCTGGAACGAGATGCTGGCGATCAATTTGACCGGCGCCTACCGGATGATCAAGGCCGCCGTGCCGGAGATGATCAAGGCCGGGAGTGGCTCCATCGTGAACGTGTCGTCCATCGCTTCACTCGTCGGCATTCCGACGACCGCGGCCTACAGCGCCTCGAAAGGCGGGATGGACGCCCTGACCCGTTGCGTGGCCATCGACTACGCGCAGCAGAAGATCCGCTGCAACTCGGTCTGTCCCGGCCTGGTGGACACGCCGATGGCGTCGGGGTTGATCGACAACAGGGATGCGCTGGCGCAGATCATGGCGGCCTACCCGCTCGGCCGGTATGGCACTCCCGAAGAAGTCGCGAAGTTGATTCTCTACCTGGCCTCCGACGAATCCTCGTGGGTTACCGGCAGCATTTTCCCAATCGACGGCGGCATGACCGCTCACTGAGAATCCGGGGAGGGCATGATGCATCGAATGGTTCTCGCAATCATATTGACGGCCTGTGTCGGCATCATCGGCGCGCCGACCCTCGCGCAGAACGTCGTGAACTTCCCCGGTACCGTGCTGAAGGTCGATGACGCGGCAGGCAAGCTGACGGTGAAGAAGGAGGGGACGCGGTTCACCTTCGTCGTGGACGGCCGGACCCAGTATGCGGGCGTGAAGGCGCTGAAAGAGATCAAGGCAGGGGATATGGTCACGGTCAGCTACATTACAATGGGCAGCCAGTACGTGGCGCAGAAGATCGCGAAGAAATAAATGGAGATCAACGCCCACACCCAGCTTTGCGGCCTGCTCGGCAATCCGGTCGAGCATTCCCTGTCGCCCGCCATCCACAACGCCGCCTTCGAGAAACTGGGGCTGAACTTCGTCTACCTGGCCTTCAAGGTCGAAGACCTGCCAGGCGCCGTCAAGGGTCTCCGGTCGCTTGGAAACCTGCGCGGCTTCAGCGTGACGATCCCGCACAAGGTCGCGATCATCCCGTTGCTGGACGAGGTGGAACAGACGGCCAGGAACATCGGCGCGGTCAACACGATCGTGATCGAGAACGGACGTCTGATCGGCTCCAACACCGACGCCTCCGGCGCGTTGCGCGCGCTCACGGAGGCGGGCACGGCGCTCCGGGGCGAAAAAGTCCTGATGCTGGGATCGGGCGGGGCGGCGAGGGCTATTGCCTTCGCGCTCGCCGCCGGCACCGGCATCACCAAGTTGACGCTGCTCGGAATCGACGAAAAGGAGCGGGGCGGGCTCGTAAAGGACCTCAAGGCCAGGACCCCGCTGCAGGTCGTCGACGGCACGATCACCGACGACGCGCTGCGGCGCGCGATCGAGGAGTCGAAGGTGCTCCTCCACTGCACGCCGCTGGGTATGCACCCGAACGTGCACGAGAGCTGCGTGCCGGCCTCGCTGCTGAAGCCGCACCTCACCGTCATGGACATCGTCTATAACCCGCTCGACACCAAGCTGCTCGCGGACGCCAGAACGGCCGGCTGCAAGACGATCCGCGGGATCGAGATGTTCCTCAACCAGGCGGTCGGGCAGTTCGAGCTCTGGACCAAGCAGAAAGCGCCCGCCGATGTGATGCGCAAAGTCCTGGAGTCCCGCTTCGCGTGAATATCGTCCTCATCGGTTATCGCGGCACCGGCAAATCCAGCGTCGGCAAGTTGCTGGCCGAGCGGTCAGGGCGCGCGCTCGTCTCCACCGATGCCGAAGTCGTCCGCCGCGCCGGACAGTCCATCCCGGAGATCGTCAAGCAGCAGGGCTGGGACCATTTTCGTGATCTGGAGTCGGAGGTCTGCCGCGACCTGGCGGGAAAAGATCAATTGATCATCGATGCGGGAGGCGGGGCGATCTTGCGGCAGGACAACGTGGATCGCTTGAAAGCCAGAGGCATCCTGTTCTGGCTCACCGCTGGGGTGCCGACCATCAGCCGGCGTATCGGCGGTGACACACAGCGGCCGTCCCTCACCGGCGCCAAATCCTTCATCGAGGAGATCGAAGAGGTCCTGCGCGAACGCACGCCGAAGTACAAGGCCGCGGCGGACCATCGCATTGCGACGGACGGCAAGACCGTCGTCGAGATCGCCGACGCCATTCAGGCACTCCTCCAGACTCCGCAGTGTTGATTCGAAAAAGACTACTGGCGCCCGTAGCTCAATGGATAGAGCATCGGACTTCGGATCCGAGGGTTGGGGGTTCAAGTCCCTCCGGGCGCGCCATACCGCCCTTCGTGTGAACCGGCGGCTCATCGGGCGGACCCCTCCCAATTGCCGCCGGAGAAAACCCCTTTAGTGTTTCTTGTTACTTTGCCGGCGCACACGAAATGTCTTGATTTGACCTCCTTGCTTTCATTCTAATACCACCATTCATTCGCATCATTGCCTGCTCCTCTTTATCCGTCCTGTTTTCATCCATAACCCTTTCACCAGGAGGCCGCAATGAAACGTTTTGTTGGCATCGCGACAGGCATCGCCATACTGGCAACGGCGAGCATCGCCGTCCCGCCCGGATGGGCGGCGGATGCGCAGGAAGCCGCCGCAAAAGCCGTGCTGGAAACGATCAAGGCCGTGCGGACGGTTTACAGCAAGCAGATCATCGAGCAGGTGAAGAAGGCCGGCGTGAAGCCGAGCGAGAAGTGGCAGGGCGACGATCACGCGGTGATGCTCAACGCGCAGTTCGTCAAGGCGATCGGGGCGGAGATCAAGGGATTCGAGCTGGGTCTGGTCGGGCTGCAGCCGATCTACAAGTCCAACACGCCCAAGACGCCGGCGGAAGCCGATGCATTGAAAAAGCTGGCGGCCAATCCCAGCCAGCCGATCCTGACCTTCGCGGATGGCAATCAGGTCAAGGGTCTGGCGGCTGATTTTGCGGTCACGAAGGGCTGCGCCGATTGCCACAACGCGCACCCGGACAGCCCGAAGAAGGACTGGAAGCAGGGTGACCTGATGGGTGCCGTGATCGTGCGATTCAACAAGTAACGGCGGCGTTCGGACAGCAAAAAGGCCGGAGCGGACAGAAACCCGCTCCGGCCTTTTTGTTTCTTTTTTCTGATTGTTATGGTCCGAACCGCATCCCGAACAGGACCGTGACGCTGGTGGTGTCCCGCTGTAACGAGGGGGACATGTTGATGTCGTGCAGGTTGACCATGAGGGTATTCGAGAATGCAAGCCTAGGATTCACCTGATACTCGAACGCCACGCCGATCGGGATGTAGTGGCTGGTATCGTTGCGGTCGATGCGGACGCCGTTGCGAACGGTGTCCAGATCGGCGTGAATGAACCCGATGCCGGCAAAGGGCACGATGTTGAACTTCTCGTTGACGCGGTAATGATACCGGGCCGCGCCGGCAAAGGCATATTGCTTCAGATCGCCAGCCGGCACCCATTGAAACATCGGCCCGATCGAAAATTCCCTGGCGACATAATAGTCGGCCTGGAAGTTGAGCGCGAAGACGGTGTTGTTCGTCGTTCCGGTGATGAATCCCAGATCGGTGCCGAATCCCCAGCCGCTCTCCTGCGCCGGCGCGGATTCCACGGCGGCCATGAGCACCAGCGCCAGCATCAGCGCGCATAGGCCCGCACGAACGTTTTCTTTGTACATCACCAATCCTCCTCGTGTCCGACACAACGTGTGGGCATTGTATAGCACACGATCCGCAGACCGACAAGGCGCACAGGGGCCATCGTGCGAAAAACGTCTGTTGTCCGATCCGGACAGTTGCGTTATGCTGCGCCAATTTTGAGGGCCACCGATGCCGCGCCTATCACCGACCGACGCCGCGCAGACGCTCCATGCCATCATTTCCCGCGCACTCTCCGGCGCCGCGCTGGAAGACTATGGACTCTCCGTCGCACGCGAGCAGGGCGATCACATTCTGCGCGAGCTGCTGTCGCTCTGCCTCTTCTGGACCTGGTCGGCGCTCGACTCCGGGCTGTCCGACAAGGATCGCGATCGCGTGTGGGCGGCGCTCGCGCATCGCGTCAAGGAGGCCTGGACATCGGAGCTGGGCCTCCCCGAGCAGGATTTCGACGGCTACCTGCCCGAATTTGCGCAGCGGCGGCGCCTCTATGAAAACCTGACGCGCGAGGGCGCCGATCCCGCCGCCGTGGCGGCCGAAGCGGCCGGTGTCATGGAGGCGGACTCGCTGATCGAGCCACGGGATCGTCCGAAACTGCTGGCCTTGATGGTGGATATGATCCCAGCGGACGAACTGGGCGAAGCGGTCGAAGAACTGGAAATAATCGACTAGAGGTACCGGTGACTCACGACGTTCCCGCTCTTATCGAATTCGTACTGCAGCGGCGCGCCGGTTGGAATGTTCAACTCCAGGACGGCTTCCCTGGACAGCGTATCCAATTGCATGACCAGCGCGCGCAGACTGTTGCCGTGGGCGGCAATGAGAATGTTTTTCCCGGCCAGAATCTGCGGCCTGATGTGCTGCTCGTAGTAGGGAAGGACGCGGTCGGCGGTATCCTTTAAGCTTTCACCACCAGGCGGTGGCACATCGTAGCTGCGCCGCCAGATTTTCACCTGTTGCTCGCCGTATTTCTGCGCCGTCTCGGCCTTGTTCAAGCCCTGCAGCTCGCCATACATGCGTTCGTTGAGCGCCTTGTCCTTCTCAATCGGGAGACCGGTTTGCCCGATCACCTCCAGCACGATCGTCAACGTGTCGATCGCGCGTTTCAGCACGGAGGTATAGGCCCGATCGAACTTGATACCGGCCAGTTTATGGCCGGCAGCCCTGGCTTCCTGCTCGCCCTTGGGCGAGAGCGGCACGTCCACCCAGCCGGTGAACCGGTTTTCCAGATTCCACTGGGATTCGCCGTGCCGCAGCAATATGAGTTGTGTCATCGCTCACGCTCCTGAAATGCCGGCACAGAATACGCAATCACCGGAGCGGTTGCAATCGCACCCTGTCACAACAGGCGATGCTCCGATGACGGCTTGGGACGGGCCGGCGAAAACTTTCCGCCGTCCAGAGCGCCCTCCTGAATTGCCTGGAACAGGGCCGCAAAGAAGAGCGCGTAGAGCACCAGGCCGACGCCGATGACGTAGGGCTGCACGCCGCCGGCTTCCTGGATCGCCTGCTCCTGTGCCGCGCGGTCCAGCCAGGGCTTCTTTTTGATCTCGCCCACTTCCTCGCGCACATGCCAGTAGTAGACATAGTAGGCGCTCACCCCCGCCATGATGCTCCACACGAGACCGGCCATGAGATCGTTGGTCAAAAACGTCGAGACGGCCGGCCCCACCGCGTAGACGAAGGCGTAGAGATACATCTTGCGGTAGAGGAACCAGAGAAAGGGAATGAAGAGAAACGCCGGCCAATGCCAGGTCAGGTTGTACCGCGGCGAACCGGTGAAGGAGAATTTCTTGAACTGTTCCAGATAGCGGTCGGCGTTCGGGCCGATGAAGGCACGCCAGAGTTCGTCGTCGGTCAACAGCGGCGCGGACTCGGCGGCTGGAATAGCCGCTCCGCACTGCCCGCAAAAATTGGCGTCGTCGGGGTTCGGCTGTTCGCATTTTGGGCAGGGCTTCATGCGTGGGTCTTATAACATTCCCCCGGTGCGGTCACAAGGCCTCAAGAGCGAATTTCCTCAATGCTGACAGATAGATAGGCCGCTTCGTTCTGTTGCGTTCATGCCGACGATGTGTTACGTTTTCAGAATTCCTTCGAGGGTGGGAGAGCCATGCCGACAGAAGAATTGAAATGGGACGCCGATCAATATTTGATGAATACCTACGCCCGTTCGCCGATCTCCATCGTGCGGGGACGGGGCAGCAGGGTCTATGACCTGGAAGGCCGGGAGTACTTGGATTTTGTCGCGGGCATCGCCGTGAATGTCCTGGGACACGGCCATCCCGATTTGGTCGCGGCGATCCAGAAGCAGGCGCAGCAGCTGTTGCACGCGTCCAATCTCTATTACACCGAGCCGCAGACGAAACTGGCGAAAATGCTGGTCGAGCATTCGTTCGCCAAAAAAGTGTTTTTCTGCAATAGCGGCGCGGAGGCGAACGAGGCGGCCATCAAGCTGGCCCGGCGCTACGCGCACCAGAAGTACGGAGCCGAGCGCTACGAAATCATCACCATGCTCCAGTCGTTCCACGGCCGGACCATGGCGACGCTGACCGCCACGGGCCAGGAAAAAATCCAGAAGGGCTTCGAGCCGCTTCTGCCCGGCTTCTCGTACGTGCCGTTCAACAATCTGTCCGCCGTCGAGCAGGCCGTCAGCAACAAGACCGCCGCCATCCTGCTGGAGCCGATCCAGGCCGAAGGGGGCGTGCACGTTGCCGACAAGTCGTACCTCAAGGGGCTCCGCGAGCTCTGCAGCCAACGGGACATTTTGCTGATGTTCGATGAAGTCCAGACCGGCGTGGGGCGGACCGGAACCCTCTTTGCGTACGAGCAGCTCGGCGTCGCGCCGGATGTCATGACGCTCGGCAAGGGGCTTGGGGGCGGGCTGCCCATCGGCGCCTGTCTGGCCACCGAAACCGCGGCGGCGGCGCTCGAGCCGGGCACGCACGCGTCTACTTTTGGCGGCAATCCTGTGAGCTGCGCCGCGGGTCTGGCGGTGCTGCGGACCCTGCTGGAGGGCCGGGTGCTGGAGCATGGCCGGCGCATGGGCGATTACCTGGCCCAGAGCCTGCAGGACATGAAGAACCGCCTGCCGATCGTCAAGGAAGCGCGGGGGCTTGGCCTGCTGCAGGGAATGGAGTTGACGGTGGACGGGAAATCCGTCGTGACCGACTGTCTCGCGCGCGGTGTGCTCATCAACTGCACGGCGGATCGGGTGCTGCGCTTCGTGCCGCCGCTGATCATCATGCAGGCCGACATCGACCGCCTGCTGGATCTGCTGAATCAAGTCCTCGGCAAACGCGTCTAAGGAGTGTTATGGCCGCTCGGCCACGACAGACCTCCCGTCGAGCCGGTCGAACGGGGCTCGGCAAGGATTTACTGACGGTCGGCTCGATGCCCGATCAGGCGATCGCGCGCCTGCTGGAATCGGCGCGCAAGCTGAAGGCGCTGCGGCGCAGGGGGGCGCGCTCCCAGGCGCTGGCCGGCAGGACGCTCGGCCTGCTGTTCGAGAAGCCCTCGACCCGGACGCGCGTGTCGTTCGAGACAGGCATGCACCAGCTCGGTGGACAGTCGCTGTTTCTTGCGCTGGACAACATTCAATTGTCGCGCGGCGAAACGATCGCGGACACCGCCGCCGTGCTCTCGCGCTATCTGGATGCGCTGGTCGTGAGGACGTTCGACCATGCGATCGTCGAGGACTGGGCGCGCCACGCGACCATCCCGGTGATCAACGGCCTGACGGACCTGTGCCATCCCTGCCAGGCCCTCTCGGACTTGTTGACGATTCAGGAGCGGAAGGGCCGGCTCAAGGGCGTGAAACTCGCTTACGTCGGCGACGGCAACAATGTCGCCAACTCGCTGATCGAGGCGGCTGCCAAGACGGGCATGACGATCAGCATCGGTTGTCCCAGCGACCACCGGCCCGATCAGGGCGTGCTGGAGCGGGTCCGCGTGGACGCGGCCAGGACCGGCGCCACGATCGAGGTCACGGACCAGCCCCAGGTGGCGGTCAAGGACGCCGACGTCCTGTACACGGATGTGTGGGTCAGCATGGGGCATGAGCGCGAGCAGGACCATCTCTTGAAAGCCCTGGCCCCTTATCAGTTGAACGAGCGGCTGCTCAAGAGCGCCAAGCCGGATGCGATCGTCATGCACTGCCTGCCGGCGCACCGCGGACAGGAGATCACGGCCGGCGTGCTCGACGGCCCGCAGTCCGTCGTGCTGGACCAGGCGGAGAACCGGCTGCACATGCAGAAGGCGATTCTGGTCGAACTGATGCAACCACGAACCAAGAGGACGGGATCATGAAGCGGACCGCGGTCAGGAAAGTCGTGCTGGCCTATTCGGGCGGCCTCGACACGTCGGTGATTTTGAAATGGCTGCTGGAAACCTACGACTGCCAGGTGGTCGCCTTCTGCGCCGACCTGGGCCAGGGCGAGGATCTGCAGGCGGTCAAAAAGAAGGCACTGACCGTCGGCGCGTCCAAGGCCTATGTCGAAGACCTGCGCGAGACCTTCGTGAAGGATCACGTGTTCCCGATGCTGCGAGGCTGCGCGGTCTACGAGGGCACGTATCTATTGGGCACCTCCATCGCCCGGCCCCTGATCGCCAAGCGACAGATGGAAATCGCGGCCAAGGAAGGCGCGGACGCGGTGTCGCATGGCTCGACGGGCAAGGGCAACGATCAGGTACGGTTCGAGCTCACGTATCAGGCGCTCGATCCGACCGTCAAGATCATCGCGCCCTGGCGGGAGTGGACGATGCGCTCGCGGCGCGAGTTGATCGAGTATGCCGAGCAGCACGGCATACCGGTCACGGCGACAAAGGCCAAGCCCTACAGCACGGACCCGAACCTGTTCCATATCAGCTACGAGGGCGGGATCCTGGAAGATCCCTGGTCGGCGCCGCCTGACGAGATTTTCCAATTGACCGTGTCTCCGGAGAAGGCGCCGGACAAGCCGCGCCAGGTGGAAATCGAGTACGAGCAGGGGAACCCAGTCGCAGTGGACGGCAGGAAGATGAGCCCGGCCACGCTGCTCGCGCATCTAAACAAGCTCGGCGGCGAGCACGGCATTGGACGGGTGGACCTGGTCGAGAACCGCTATGTCGGCATGAAGTCGCGCGGCGTGTATGAGACGCCGGGCGGAACCATTTTGCACGTCGCCCATCGCGGCCTGGAATCGCTGACGCTGGACCGCGAAGTGCTGCACCTGCGGGACTCGCTCATCCCGCGCTATGCGGAGCTGATCTACTACGGCTACTGGTACGCGCCGGAGCGGGAAATGCTCCAGGTGGCGATCGACGAGGCGCAGAAGGACGTGACCGGCACGGTGCGCGTGAAGCTGTACAAGGGCAGCTGCACGGTGACGGGACGGAAATCGGAGCGGTCGCTCTACCGCCTGGACATCGCCACATTCGAGGAGGACGAGGTCTACCGGCAGAAGGACGCAGAGGGGTTCATCCGTCTGAACGCGCTCCGGCTGGCGATCCGCACGCAGAGACGCAAAAGGAAGAAGGTGTGATCCGGTGATTGGAACGGGAGGAGCTTAACCTTTCACTTCACCAAATCACAAAATCACCAAATGTGACGGTTCGGCATTCAGCGTTGTGGGCAGATAAGATGGCGAAGACAAATAAGTCACCAAAAGCGGAGAAGGCCTGGTCCGGCCGGTTCAAGACCAAGACGCACCGGCTGATGGATGCCTTCAGCTCGTCGCTGGCCTTCGACCGCCGGATGTACAAGCAGGACATCCAGGGCAGCATTGCCCACTCCAAGGGCCTGGAACAGGCCGGCGTCCTGTCGACACAGGAGTCGAAGGCGATCATCCGCGGTCTCGAACAGATCCGTTCCGAGATCGAAAAGGACCGGTTCCCCTTCGCGCCGACGGACGAGGACATTCACATGGCGATCGAGCGGCGGCTGACGGAGCTGATCGGACCGGTCGGTGGCAAGCTGCATACGGGGCGGAGCCGGAACGACCAGGTGGCGCTCGACCTGCGCCTGTACCTGCGCGACGCGCTTGGCGCGCTCGCCCGGACGGCGCGCCAGTTTCAACAGGCGCTGCTGGATCAGGCGCGCCGGAACCTGGACGTCGCGATGCCCGGCTATACGCATCTCCAGCGGGCGCAGCCGGTCCTCTTTTCGCATCACCTCCTGGCCTACGTCGAAATGACGGAGCGGGACAAGGGACGGGTGCGCGATCTCCTGGCGCGGCTGGACGAAATGCCGCTGGGCTCCGGCGCGCTGGCCGGCACGAACTATCCGGTGGACCGCGCCTACGTGGCCCAGTTGCTCGGCTTTTCCGGAGTGACGCAGAACAGCCTCGACGCGGTATCGGACCGGGACTTCGTCATCGAAGCGCTGTCGGCCCTGGCACTTCTCATGATGCACCTGTCGCGCCTGAGCGAGGAATTGATTTTGTGGTCGTCGCAGGAATTCCGGTTCGTGGAACTGCCGGATGCCTTCTGCACCGGCAGCAGCATGATGCCGCAGAAGAAAAATCCTGATGTGCCGGAACTGGTCCGCGGCAAGACCGGCCGCGTCTACGGCCATTTGGTGGCGCTGCTGACGACGCTCAAGGGCCTGCCGCTCAGTTACAACCGGGATTTGCAGGAGGACAAGGAAGCGCTGTTCGACGCGCTCGATCAGGTCTCGGCCTCGCTGGACGTCATTACGAAGGTGGTGCAGGGGCTGGCGGTCAACCGCGAGATCCTGGGAAAGGCCGCCGGCGCCGGCTATATCCTGGCGACGGAACTCGCGGATTATCTCACCGGCAAGGGCGTGCCGTTCCGAGAGGCCCATGCGCTCACGGGCCGCCTCGTGCGCTGGTGCCTGGAGCACAAGAAGGACCTGCGGGACTTGACGCTCGTGGACATGCGCGGCATCTCCACCAAATTCGAGAAGGACGCGCTGGACGTGCTGACGGTCGAGGGCGCCATCGAGCGGCGGTCGCAGATCGGCGGCACGGCGAGAAAGCGCGTCGAGGCGCGGCTCAAGGCGCTGGAGAAAGTCCTGACATGACGCGCCGCGCCTGGGCGGGCCTGCTGCTCGTCGGCCTGCTGGCCGGCTGCGGCCGGCCCGGCTTTCCGGTTCCTCCCGACGATTACGGAATCGGGGCGCGGATGCAGCTGGAGCGGAAAAAAGAGGAGCAGGCCCGCAAGGATCAGGACGCGCACGAGGCGGCGACCAGACAGAAGGTCGAAGAGGGGATTGTGACGCCGCCGGACGAAATCATGCTGCCGGACATGCGGCCGGTCGGCGGACGATAGGGATTGGGGAAAGAACTCGAATATTAATTGTAGGATGTTCAAAAAGGCCGCCCAGCAAGGCCGCAGCGAGCGAGAAGGCAAGGCGTACTTTTTGCCGTACGTCGAGCCTTTGAGCGATGCGAGAACGACGTCGGAGGTCTTTTTCAACATCCGTGGGTGAGGAAGAAGCCGTGCACGATTTTGCATATCGCCAGGGAGAATTCTATTGTGAAGACGTGCCGCTGAGCCGGATCGCCAAGGAATGCGGCACGCCGTTCTACGTCTACAGCCACGCCACGCTGGTCCGCCATTTCCGCGCGCTCGACAGCGCCTTCCAGCACGTGCCGCACATCATCGCCTTCGCGATGAAATCCAATTCGAACCTGGCCATCCTGCGCCTCATGGCGCGCGAGGGGAGCGGCGCGGACATCGTCTCCGGCGGCGAGCTCTACCGCGCGCTCAAGGCCGGCGTGCCTCCGTCCAAGATCGTCTTCGCGGGAGTTGGCAAGAACCGCGAGGAGATCCGCGGCGCGCTGAAGTCGGGGATTCTGATGTTCAACGTCGAATCGTCCGACGAGTTGCGCGTGATCGACGACGTGGCGGCCGAGATGCGGACGAAGGCGCGCGTGGCCCTGCGCGTAAACCCGGACGTCGATCCCAAGACCCATCCCTATATTTCCACGGGGATGAAAAAGAGCAAGTTCGGCATCAGCGCCGACCGGGCGCTGGAGGAGTTCAAGCTGGCCTCCTCGCTCAAGCACATCGACGTGGCCGGTGTGCACAAGCACATCGGCTCGCAGCTGACCGAGATCACGCCGTTCGTGGACGCGCTGAAGAAGGTGCTGGAGCTGGTCGAGCAATTGAAAGGGCAGGGGATCGGCATCCGCTACATCAATGTCGGCGGCGGGTTGGGCATCACCTATTCGGACGAGACCCCGCCGGAACCGAAAGACCTGGCGGCGGCGATCTCGCCCCTGCTGCGCGACCTCAAGTGCACGCTGATCATGGAGCCGGGCCGCGTCATCGTCGGCAACGCCGGCGCGCTCGTGACCAAGGTGCTCTACCAGAAGGCCAGCGACGTCAAGCGCTTCGTCATCGTGGACGCGGCGATGAACGACCTGATCCGGCCGAGCCTCTATGGGGCCTTTCACGAGATCAAGCCGGTGCGCGAGACGCCGGCGGCGAAATCGGTCACGGTGGACGTCGTCGGGCCCGTGTGCGAGTCCGGGGATTTCCTGGCCAAGGACCGGGCGATGCCGGAGGTCAAGGCCGGCGATCTGCTGGCGGTCATGAGCGCCGGTGCCTATGGATTCGTGATGGCCTCCAATTACAACTCGCGGCCGCGGGTGCCGGAGCTGCTGGTCAGGGGCAGGGAGATCCACGTCATTCGCGAGCGCGAGACGCTGGCCGATCTGGTCAGGGGCGAGACGATTCCCACGTTCCTGAAAGCGAAGGCTGGTGCTCCATCGAAAAAGACGGCCACGAAGAGGAAAAAGTAATGACGCGCGGCACGACGAAACAAAAACCGATCCCCTTCATGAAACTGTCCGGGAGCGGAAACGATTTCATCCTGGTGGACAACCGGCATGGGATCGTGGACGGGACATGGGCGAGCACGCTGGCGGCCAGGATCTGCGCGCACCGGATGTCCGTCGGTGGCGACGGGCTGATCCTGATCGAGCGGTCGCGCAAGGCTGATTTCCGCTGGCGCCTGTTCAACGCGGACGGGAGCGAGGCGGAGTTCAGCGGCAACGGCGCCCGTTGCGCGGCCCGTTTTGCCTATCTGAAGAAAATCGCCCCGAAGCGCATGACCTTCGAAACGCTGGCGGGGATGATCGAGGCGGACATGGTGGCCACGGCGCGCGGCGGGAAACCCGAAGCGGTCAAGGTGCGTTTCCCCGATCCGAAGGGGCTGCGACTGAATTTGAACGTGACGGTCAACGGCGCGACGCGGCAGGCGCATTTTCTCGACACGGGTGTGCCGCACTGCGTGTATCTGGTGGATGACCCGGACAAGACGGACATCGTCGGCATCGGGCGGCCCACGCGCTCCCATGACCTGTTCCAGCCGGCCGGCACGAACGTGAACTTCATCAAGGTGCTCGACCCGCATCGGATCCGGATCAGAACCTACGAGCGGGGCGTCGAGGACGAGACGCTGGCCTGCGGCACCGGGTCCATCGCGTCGGCCCTGCTGGCCAGCCTCGTGGCCAAGGTCGAGTCGCCGGTGACATTGGTGCCCCAGAGCGGCCTGGAGCTGACGGTGCACTTCGACGCACGCGGTGAATCCTTCACGAATGTCTACTTGCAGGGCAATGCCCGCGCCGTGTATGAAGGACGCATCCTGCCGGATGCCTGGTTGTAAGAGGTGATGTATGTTTCACGGTTCGCTCGTTGCGATCGTCACGCCGTTTAAAAAGGGAAAGGTCGACGAAAAGGCGCTGGGCGACCTGATCGACTGGCAGATCGCGCAGGGCACCCACGGGATCGTCCCCTGCGGCACGACCGGCGAGTCCGCCACGCTGACGCACGAGGAGCATACGCGGGTCGTTGCCTTCACCGTCGAGGCCACCAGGGGGCGCGTGCCTGTCATTGCCGGCTCCGGCTCCAACAGCACGGATGAAGCCATCACGCTGACGAAGCACGCGAAGAAGGCCGGCGCGGACGGCGCGCTCCTCATCACGCCCTATTACAACAAGCCGACGCAGGAAGGCCTCTACCGCCATTACAAGGCGGTGGCCGAGGCGGTGGACCTGCCCATTGTGTTGTACAACATTCCCGGCCGGACCAGCGTGAACATGCTCCCGCCGACCGTGGCCCGGCTGGCGTCCATTAAGAACATTGTGGCGATCAAGGAGGGCAGCGGCTCGCTGCAACAGGTGTCCGACGTCATCCAGGCCTGCGGCGAACGGATGGTCGTGCTCTCCGGCGACGACGCGCTGACCCTGCCCATGATGGCGATCGGCGCCAGAGGCGTGATCACCGTCACGGCCAACATCGCCCCCAAGGACATGGCGAAGATGACGAATGCGTTCGAGGCCGGCAAGCTGGCGGAGGCACGGAAGCTGCACTATAAAATGTCGCCGTTGTTCGCCGCCCTGTTCTATGAAACGAATCCGATCCCGGTCAAGGAAGCGCTGGGGATGATGGGCAGATGCTCCGCGGAGCTACGCCTGCCGCTTTGTCCGATGGCCGTCGATACGAAGGAAAAACTATCGCGCGCATTGAAGGATTACGGACTCATTTGAGGGCTGTCAGCTGACAGCCCTCAGCCAAAGGCTAAGACATGATCAAAGTGATTATCGCAGGAGCGGCCGGACGCATGGGCGCCAGACTGGTGGGGCTCATGGAGGAGTCCGCGGCGCTGACTCTCGTGGCGGCCGTCGAGAAAAAGGGACACGTCGCGGTGGGGGAGGACGCCGGCGAACTGGCCGGCTGCAGCTCGAACCTGGTCATCATCGAAGACGATCTCTCCGCCTGCATCGGGCGGGGCGACGTCACCATCGACTTTTCGTCCCCCCAGGCTACGCTGGAACACGCGCGTGTGACCGCAAAGAACCGCAAGGCAATGGTGATCGGCACAACGGGATTCTCCTCGATCGAGCTGGACGAACTCCGGTCGCTGACCAAGCAGTTCCCCTGCGTCTTTTCGCCCAACATGAGCGTGGGCGTGAACATGCTCTTCAAGATGATCGCCGAGATGGCCAGGACGCTGCACGAGGACTACGACATCGAAGTGATCGAGGCCCATCACCGCCTGAAGAAGGACGCTCCCAGTGGGACGGCCTTGAAAATGGCGGAGGTGCTGGCCAAGGCCATCGGGAAGGACCTGGACCAGGCGGCGGTCTATACCCGCAAGGGCATGATCGAGCGAAAACGGGGGGAAATCGGCATCCAGACGATCCGCGCCGGTGACATCGTGGGCGACCACACGGTCATCTTTGGCGGGATGGGGGAGCGGATCGAGATCACGCACCGGGCGCAGAGCCGCGACACCTTCGTGCGCGGCGCGCTCCGCGCAGCCCGCTGGGTGGTCAAGCAGCCGCCGGGGCTGTACGACATGCTGAACGTGCTGGAGTTAAAATAAGGAAGAAGACCCCGCCAAGCCCTGGCCTTACCGTCTATCCCTTCGGCAGCAGGACTCCGAACATAACGCCGATGATGACGACGGCGCCCACGATCGTGATGTTCCTGTTGTGGAAGATATCGTGCACTCCGTAAATCAACACGGCGGTAATGAACGTG